>Ga0247610_10000692_pt1 | contig 46105 bp, 48 predicted proteins | sample 174DNAGHGhighgp2_FD_193483 | JGI IMG/M metagenome (GOLD analysis project Ga0247610, IMG submission 193483) | Sheep rumen microbial communities from Palmerston North, Manawatu-Wanganui, New Zealand - 1742 DNA GHGhigh gp2 | ecosystem: Host-associated > Mammals > Digestive system > Stomach > Rumen...
TCTGGCTGTGAAGGCCGCTCAGCTGCGTTGTACCCTTGGTGAGATTTCAGATGCCTGCGAAGAGATCGTAGGTCGTTATAAAGCAGTAATCAGAACAATTTCAGGCGGGTATAGTTCAGAATCAAAGAACGACAAAGACTTCGAGGAGGCCAAGCGCCTTACCGACGAGTTTGCTCAGAAGGAGGGTCGTCGTCCGCGTATCTTCGTTGCCAAGATGGGTCAGGACGGTCATGACCGTGGTGCTAAGGTAGTGGCAACAGGTTATGCTGACTGTGGCTTCGATGTGGATATGGGACCGTTGTTCCAGACACCGGAAGAGGCTGCCCGTCAGGCTGTGGAGAACGATGTGCACATCGTTGGTGCCTCATCACTGGCTGCCGGTCACAAGACGCTCATCCCACAGCTCATCGAAGAGTTGAAGAAACTGGGTCGTGAGGATATCATGGTCACAGCTGGAGGTGTGATTCCGGCACAGGACTACGACTTCCTCTATAAGGCCGGTGTGGCCTGTATCTTCGGTCCTGGTACGCCGATTCCGTACTCGGCTATCGAAATGATGAAGATCCTTTTGGATAAATAAAAAGAATCCCTCTCGCAGCCGCGAGGGGGATTTTTAGTTATTTTTCTTTATTTCTTCTTAACAAAGTGCTTGTTTCCCAAAAAAAGTTGTAACTTTGCACCCGATTCTTCACAGAATCCTTTGAAACATAATAGTAAGCCGAATTGAAAGCGTTGCCTAATGCGGACACGGTCGAAACCATAAGCACTGGGTTTGCCCCCATTGCCTACCCCGAAGCGAAAAGTTCACGCACAGGGGTGTCGGTAGAGTATGCTCACGACGCAACCGGCATAAAGCGCTGGTATGTTTTCCGTGCGAGTTACGGCCGTGCTCAACAGGCAGTGGATTATCTGATTCGTCAAGGCATCTATGTCTATGTGCCGAAGCGTGAGAAAACCGTTCAGGTAGGTCATCAGGTGAAGACCATCTTGGTCGATCTTCTTCCCAATTTTGTTTTCGCCTATGTCGATCCTCAGTCAGCCCGTCGTCTTACGCAGGGTCCTGGTGCCGACGAGGTGATCAGTCATGCAGCCGAGGCCTATCAGGTGGCCGGCATTCTCAGTTACTATTATAACCATAGTGTGATTGATGCCTTTGGCAAGAATCCACCTTTGACAATTCCCGATGCTCAGATGCAGTCGTTCATCATTGCGACTAAGACGCATGATGAGCATGTCATTCGTCTTGATGGCCGTACTTATACTTTTAAGAGTGATGACGAAGTAGAAGTGATAGCAGGCAAGTTCGCCGGTGTTCGTGGTAAGGTGATCCGTGCCGGTCGTCAGCAGCGCATTCTGATTGAGCTTGTCGGCTTTATGTCATTTGCCACGGCCTATATTCCCACGGATTTCATCCGCAAGTTATAAATAATATCAAATATGTCAGAAGAAAAGAAAATCTCCCTCGAAGATCTCGAGGAACTTTTGGAAGATGCTCAGGACACTCCGAGTAAGAACGGCTGGTTCAGTCTTCCGAACCTTTTTGCGGTTTTGGTGCTCAACTGGCAGTGGTTTCTCCTGTCGCTGATTATCTTCTTGTCCGCTTCGTTGCTGTACCTCCGCTATGCCAGTCCGGTGTACAAGGTGTCCGGTCGTATGCTAGTGAAGGACGAGATGAAGGATCGCAACGCCACTCAGATGCTTTCCAACATGCAGGATCTGGGTTTCCTTTCCAATTCCACTGGAATTGAGAACGAGGTAGAAGTCCTTCAGTCTCGTGTCCTTTTGCGTGATGTGGTGAAGGATTTGAAGCTTTATTCGGAATACAAGCGTGAGGCTAAGGTGAAGGATGCGCTAGTCTACGGCAAGCAGCCTATCTCTGTGGATCTGGACCCTCTCCATCTTGACAGTCTCGACAAGATGCTGTTAGAGGAGACCCGTTCTATTCGTTTGCGTCTTCATGCGGGAGCGAATGGCCGTGTTGAGGTTCAGGGCGCCCTGTTGAAGAACAAGAATGAAGTATCGTTGTTCACTTGCAAATTCGACTCTTTGCCGGCCACTTTCAAGACCAAGTACGGTTCTCTGACCTTCACCAGTAACCTTGGCGGCGAGCCGCTCACCTCCGATCGTGACTGGATTGTCACCATCACCCCTCCGATGGCAGTAGCCACCGACTATCTATCTCGTCTGACGGTAGCTCCCACCTCCAAGAAGACCTCCATTGCCGAGTTGACGCTCAAGGATGAGAATGTGCGTCGCGGTCTTGACTTCATCTCTCAGTTGGCCATCTGTTATAACAACCAGGCGAATGCCGACAAGAACGAGATCGCCCTTCGTACTGAGGAGTTTATCAACGACCGTATGACGAAGATCAATGAGGAGTTAGGTCTGAGCGACAGCAAGATAGAGGACATCAAGCGTTCGAGTGGAGTGACCACACTGAGTGATGCCTCCCAGTCTGTTCAGATGTCTAACGAGTTCTCTGCCCGTCTGTCCGAGGCGAACTCCCAGGTTCAGATGCTCGACTATTTGCGTGACTATGTGAACAATCCGCGGAACAGATACGGCATCATTCCCTCGAATGTCGGTCTGACTGATGGTTCAGCCGTAGCGCTTATCAACGACTATAACCAGGCCGTTCAGAACCGCAACCGTCTTTTGAAGGCCGCCAGTGAAGAGGCCCCCCAGGTGAAGACTCTCACAGCCACGATTGACGAGTTGCAGTCGAGCATCAAGACCGCTCTGATGCAGGCGCGTCGTTCTGCCGACATCAACCGTCAGGGCATCCAGTCGCAGTACTCGATGTTCCGTGGTCGTGTGAGCAGTGCTCCAGTCACTGAGCGTGTTCTCAACCAGGTAGGTCGTCAGCAGGATGTGAAGTCCGGTCTCTATCTGATGCTCCTTCAGAAGCGTGAGGAGAACAGCATTGCTTTGGCTTCCACAGCCGACAAGGGCAAGTTGATCGACGCCCCTCTGTTTGAGGGTCAGGTCAGTCCTAGGAAGGCCATCATCCTTCTTGCAGCCCTCGTATTAGGCTTCCTTATTCCCATCGTGATACTCTTCCTGATCAGTCTTTTCCGCTTTAAGATAGAAGGTCATGAAGATCTGGTTCGTCTGACCGACCTGCCCATTATTGCCGATGTGGCAGTTGCCAGCGACACCGTAAAGGGCAAGGCAGGCATAGTCGTGCAGGCCAACAAGAACAATCAGATCGACGAGATCTTCCGTTCGATGCGCACAAACATCCAGTTCATGCTGAAGGAGGGCGAGCATACCATTCTGTTCACGTCGTCGACCTCAGGAGAGGGTAAGACGTTCTGTGCCGCCAATCTGGCCATGTCCTTTGCGCTTTTGGGCAGGAAGGTGATTCTGTGCGGTCTTGACATCCGTAAGCCAGCGTTGGGCCGTCTTTTTGGAATCTCCGACCGTTCTTTGGGTGTCACCGCCCTGCTCACCGCTGGAGATCTGACCAAGGAGAGCGTGATGCGCCAGGTTCAGCCTTCCGGTCTCAATGCCAACCTCGACCTGCTTTTGGCCGGTCCAGTCCCCCCGAACCCCACCGAGCTTCTGGCTCGCGACAACTTTATGAAGACGATGGATGTGCTGAAGGCCCATTACGACTATGTCATCCTCGACACGGCGCCAGTGGGTCTGGTTACCGATACCATTCAGATCGGTCGTGCAGCCGATATCACCGTCTATGTCACCCGTGCCGATTACACTCCGAAGTCAGCCCTTGGCATGCTGAACACTCTGGCTCAGGAGAAGAAGATGCCAAATCCATGCGTGGTTCTGAACGGTATCGACATGTCGAAGCGCAAGTACGGTTACTACTATGGTTACGGCAACTATGGCAAGTACGGTCGCTATGGTTATGGCCGTTATGGCAACTACGGCCGTTATGGGAACTACGGCAACTACGGCAGTTACGGTCAGTATGCCGAGTCGCATTACGGAAACAAGGATGACGACTCGATCAAGAAGTAATCTATGATTATTGCGATAGACTTTGACGGGACCATTGTTGAGAACCGTTATCCTGAGATCGGTTCCGAGCGTCCCTTTGCGATAGAGACTTTGAAACTGTTGCAGCAGGACCATCACCGTCTGGTGCTTTGGACTTGCCGTGAGGGTCAGTTGTTGGAAGATGCTCTGTCGTGGTGTCGCGATCGCGGAGTGGAGTTCTATGCAGCCAACCGCGACTACCCTGAGGAGACCACCGACAACAACCCGCATTTCACTCGCAAGCTGAAGGCCGACCTGTTCATCGACGACCGTAATCTGGGCGGTCTTCCCGATTGGGGTACCATTTACCGTATGGTTTCCCGTAAGAAGCAGTGGTATCACTTGTTGGACGAAGCGGCCAATGGTGAGTCCGACTATGAGTATCACCCCCGTCGTCATCACCAGAAGAAGAAATCCCCTTGGTGGTGGCCATTTTAAAAGAATTTAACAACAACATCAATATGAAACAATTATTCCAATCCGTGCTGGTTAGTGTCGCAGTCGTTCTGTCTGTGACCTCCTGTAGTTCTCCCAAGAACGTTGCTTACATTCAGAACAGTGAAAAGATCGACTTTTCTCAGTCGGAGTATCTCTACGATGCTCGCATTATGCCCAAGGACATCCTGACGATTACCATCAATACGGTCAATCCCGAAGCAGCAGCGCCCTTCAACCTACTTGTTCACAACACGTTGAATGCCACCGGCACCAATCTCAGTGCGAGCAATAGTGGTGTCCTCCAGACCTATCTGGTAGACAATGAGGGTTGCATTGATTTCCCTGTGGTGGGGAAGTTAGAGGTAGGAGGACTCACGAAGGCTATGTGTGAGAAGCTCATCCACGACAAGATCAAGCGCTATATGAATGCTGAGGAGACGCCAATTGTGACCGTTCGCATGTCCAACTACAAGATCTCCGTTCTGGGCGAAGTCAACCATCCCGGTATGTTTACTGTCAGCAACGAGAAGATCAACATCTTCGAGGCTTTGGCACAGGCCGGTGACCTGTCCATCTATGGTGTCCGCGACCGTGTGAAGCTGATCCGTGAGAACGACAAGGGCCGTAAGGAGATCCACACGATCAACCTGAACGATGCCAACATCATCAATTCTCCTTATTATTATCTTCAGCAGAACGATGTGGTCTATGTTGAGCCGAACTCAGTGAAGGCGAAGAACTCCGCTATAGGCACCTCTACGACCATTTGGATATCCGTCACGGGCGCTCTTGTGTCTTTAGCCTCACTTGTTGTCAATATACTCCGCTGATATGGGCCAGGATCATCATCATCATCACCATCATCGCAAGGACAGTGCGACGCTTTTCAAGGAGCGGAGCCTTCGTGCGATCGAGTACCGCAAGCGTTTCGAGAAGTATCTGAAGATCGCCGTTGTTCTCCTTGCCCTTGTCATGATCGTTCTTGTCGTGTTAGCCTATACCTTCGGTTAATCATCGCTCATAAGGTCAAGATCATTTATAATTTTAGTCTAATGTAGCGGAAAACAACTCAGCCATGGAATTATGACTGAGTTGTTGCTATTTTAGAGGTTTATGCGGATTGTGAAGAGTTTGATCTAACGTAGTGAGTTCGGAGATGTAACGTAGTGAGTTCGTAGATGTAAGGTAGATGGTTCGGAGATGATACGTCGGCAGGCTATCGTGACTTTATTGGCTCGGCAAGCGCATTTATGAAAACCAGTTCTTTCGGTGTCAAGATACTTTGATATGCGAATTTAACGATTAACAAAAATTTCCATGCAAAAAGCGATAAGTCTCAAATAATCGTGAAAACGCTTGGCTAGTCCAAGAACTTTTCGTAACTTTGCCCCAAATTATATAAGAAAGTATGATCTCAACAGTTGCAACAAAGACATCAGTCGAGAAGAATTCTCATTCGCTTGCGAAGGGTCAGTCCACTCGTGAGAGAATAATGGCAAGTACAATGTCAGTAGACGAATACTTCGATGAACTGATAGACCAGGTGCGCGAGGATTATGCGAATCTATGAGGTCAGAATCAGTCATGGTGCGCGTGTAGATATGGCAGAATTGCGCAAGTTCCTTAAGGCCATGATGACAGTGGAAGGCGCGATTCGCTATGCTAACAATATGCGTGAGGAGATAAAGATGTTGGCTCTTTATGCCGATCTCTATGGCAAGTCAACTTCAATGACGTTACGACAAATACACCCTGAGGCACGTCGAATGGTGTCACATAATCGCCGCTGGATTTATGTCTACCATATTGAGGAGAATTTTGTTGTAGTAGATCGTATTCTTCCTGCCAAGATGAACAAAGGCTAAAAATTCAGCCTTCAGACCTCAGCCTTCCGTCTTCGGTTGTTCTTACATCTTATCTCTTACATCGATTATTAATGATGTTGAGACGATGGGATTAATAGAAGAAAAGAACCTCTACACGATGAATTTTTATATATGGAAATCTGTACAAGCAACTATACATAAAGGTCGAAAAGCCTTGCGAGATTTTTTCCAAGTAAAGATTGGGAGAAATTCAAGCGAGGAGCATGGAGGTACATATAATATGCTTTTTGAGACAAGAGAAATAATAGCAGGTGCCATAGATGATGCTTATAAATTGATGGCTTCGCAACACTATAAGGATTACATCTTGTTTTCCCAGCTAATGTGAACTTCCGCATAACAGCCTGACAGCCACTGCAATACGAAACCACCGTTTCCAGAGTTATCAGACATTCATCGGACATCCTGGAAATTGAGCCTTTTCCGCTCATTTCTATACAAAATTACTACTTTTTACCCGAATACGCAAGAGCGTTAAGATTTCTTATCCATTTAGAGTGAAGAAATGTTAATTTCAAGAAGGCTGGTTAAGGTGACTAAAGGGACGTTTGAGAGGAAAATGAGAGATAATCGAGAAAAATCAGGGTTCGGCCTGTTCTGAGAAAATCCGCGAGAACTTGAAAAACTTGGCGTTTAGCAAGAAAACAAAAATAACCAATAATAAACATTATTTAGTATAATAGCGTGAATATGGCAAATACGATAGATGAACTGAAGTCTTATAGAGAAGTGGTTGACCACTTCAAACAACAGCGGCGGAAGATTAATCTGCTACTGGGCAATGGCTTTAGTATTGCCTATGACAAGGACATCTTTTCGTATAATGCGTTGAGTCGTTTCATTAATAATTCTGATGACGAGACTATTAAGAGGGTGTTTGAGGTGTATAATACTCAGAATTTCGAGAGCATCATGCAGCAACTAAATAACATGGTTGATGTGCTGAAAATACTGGAAGCGCCTAATGGCTTGTGTGAAAAAGTCACCAGCCTGTCGACAGAACTGAAATCGAAATTGATAGATGCAATCTCAGCCATGCATCCTGAACAGGTCTTTACCGTGGATGAAGCCAAGTCAAGACATTGCGCAGGTTTTCTTCGTGAGTACATTGATAATGGTGGTCATATTTTTTCTACCGACTATGACCTGCTCCTTTATTGGGTGCTCCTGCGTAACGGCGTAGAGAACTTTGTGGATGGCTTTGGCCGCGAAGCAGAGAATGTTGAAGACGGTGTTTACACACCAGAAGAAGATATAGAATGGTCTGAACTTATCTGGGGTAAGTACAAGAGTTCTCAGAACGTGCATTATTTGCACGGCGCACTACCGCTCTTTGATGAGGGTAAAGACATCATCAAGGTGGAATACGATGGCAGTAATTATCTGCTTGATGTAATTAAGAAGAAGATAGAGAACGGTTCATACCCCGTTTTCGTTGCCGCAGGCAACAGCAATGAGAAGATGCAACATATCTCCCATAACAAGTACCTCCAGCACTGCTATGACAGCCTTTGTCATATAGCAGGTTCGCTCGTGGTATTAGGTTTCAGTTTTGGTGATAACGACACCCATATCATTGATGCTATTAATGAAGCCGCTTGGCATAATCATAAGGGAAGTCCGAATGACAAGTTGGTAAGTGTATACGTGGGTGTATTCTCAGAGGATGATTATAAACACATGCTGTCCATCAAGAAGAAATTTCAAGTTAAGGTGGATTTCTTTTATGCACGTACAGCACATATTTGGGAGTAATCAATATAGATGGGAATATGGGCAGAGCAAAAGAGATGATGATAGAAATGGAACAAGATCCTTTTTATGGAGTTTCTGATAGGCTTGTATCAGCTCACCTGTTTGAAAACAAACTGGTGCGTGATTTCGTGCTCAAAAATGGCTTCGATGGCGTTTGTTCTTATTGTGGTGATATGACTAAGGTACTGCCACTCAAATCAATAGTAGAGGAAATAGATAGAATCATTCTTCGATACTTTGGTGAACCAGACAACGAGGGTGTAGGCTGGGATTCGGGTTTTGAAAATGATGCCACGGGCTTCCATTCAGAAGGTGGTGGCTATATTGTTCCTAATAATAAGCCATACTATGATGATATGCACGAACTGCTCTTTTGTACTGGCTTTGAAGTCAAGGATGACGATTTGGAAAGCGATATTGCATCTGCATTGAGCTATCATTTCAGCCTGATAGAGCAAGATCCATACGGGCTTAATGCTGCCGAAGAACGACAACTTGACTGGCGTTATATCGTGAGTACAGCCATGAAAATGGCGCAAGCAGGTCAATCACTTGAAGAAATGACCAAGGCTGAAGCTGCCAGACTGGATTATCTTAAAAGTGACATTTATGTAGCTCAATATCCATTGCAGGTAAAAATGGATTTAACCCTTTTCAGAACAGTCAATTACAAGGCAGAACTGAATCCAGTATTATATGGTAATTTGACCTCACCACCAGTAAAGTACACACAGAATTTGCGTATGAGTGCAAAGGGTGATTCTGTTTTCTATGGTGCTGCCAATAAAGACACGGCTAAGAGCGAAGCGCTAAGTGAAGCAGGCGACCAATATACTTATGTTGGTAAGTTCCATACCAAACACCCTTTGTGTCTGCTTGATCTAACGGGAATACCTGAGCGATTATCCATCTATGATCAGGAGCAATTCCTTCTGCTGTTATTTTTGCGTTACTTCTGCAATGCCGTGTCCAAGTCCGTGCCAGAGCACGATGCAATTGAGTATGCACCTACCCAACTTATAACATATTACTTCCGTAACCACTTGCGTCACTATGAAGCGGATGGTAGCTACTATCCTATTGATGGTATTCTTTATACTAGCAGCAAGGATCATTCAATGAATGCTGTCTTGTTTTATGACAACGACAATAGTTCTGACCATCTGGAATTGTTAGAGTGGGAGTGTATCCATAACGGTAGTGTTGTTGAGCATAGTATTATAAAATGAACGAGTACATTGTTTTTCTGAAGCGATTAGCAAGGCACCAGTGGGAGATTGCGCCTCACTTAGAGCGTATGCTTCAAAATGGGGATGCAGACGCTCGTGAAGCTTTGCATTATAAATCAGAGAACATGAGCGATGTCGAAGCTGAGCGCGTTAATGCTTTCCTTTCTTTTGGACACTTTAGAGAATATGATGATAGAACCAAGCGTGCAGCTTATTGTGTAGTTCTTGATGCTGAATACGAAAAGGAACTTCATGAACAGATAAAAGCCTGCTCGCCGTATGAAGGAGACGAACCAATTTTTAAGAATAAAGAATTTGTAGAACACAGAGAAGGAGATTTGATACGTAGACCAATTGGCCAAAGGTTACCTCAGTCGAATATCTTTAAGTATGGTAATCAGTGGGGTTATTATGATAGACGTATTCCACTGGAGTTCTATGATTGGTTAGAAAAATGCTTTGCAGACAAAGCATCAAGAGTACGCGTCGAGCCTAACGGACTATATGACCGCAAACCACAAGATCTTGTGTTGGAGTTCTTAGTAGTACCTCCAAAATGGAAGTGGTGGAAATCATTAGGCTATTTTATAGGAGATTTCACCGGTAGTGAGTATCATTTGTTAGGCAACGATCCTAATAATTTGCCTGATTATATGGATTATAATGGTCGTTATCAGGTACGCAAACTTCAGACGATAGCCACCAGACGCGAAAAGAGATATCTTAGCATGATGGTAGAAGAATTAAGTGAATTTAACCATCCCACTGACCCTAATAAAAAGTATGTAATCGGGCGAATGATTCATCTTGATTCTGATGCGATTATAGGAACGTCATTTAAGGATGCTACCCTAAAGCATATAGATCTGGCATTCAATCTATATATAGATAACGATGCAGTTACTCGAATGGGGCAGACATTAGCTGATGGAAGCCAAGTACAAGACGCTACATTTAGAACACATGTATTGAGGGTTGAGGATGTTCCTTTTGAAACCCTGTTCAAGTTTGCCATATCATTTTTCAAATCAAAACATTTGACCAACGAATGGCTAACAACAGAGTTTAAGTAATATACAAGTAGTATAATGGCATAAGCAGGGAAATGTGATAGGAAAGAATTACCGTAAACTGTAAACCGTAAACAGTAAACCAAATTATGCTTGACATCAACAAAATACAATCAGCCCTGCAGTCGCTTAAAGAAGAGCGTGCGCATATAGAGGAGTATCTTCAAAATGCGGCTGAAAAGAAGAAAGAACTTGATAAGGAAATTTCTTGTTCTAATTTTTTGAGATAGAAACAATATATAGTGGAATGATTCCATTACCATACCAACATGATATGCATGAAGTAAATATCGAAATAAAGAATGTCGCTGCTCGTGAAGACATACAAAGATGGGAAGACCATATGCTTGTAAAGGCAAAATGTTGGAATCAGTTCTGCGATGGCCTTTATTGTGAAGACGAGATTCGTGCAGTCCATGTAGTAAAGGAAGATAATGCAGACATTACTTATCTTACGACACTATGTGAAGACTGTATCAAATATACCAGAAGTTATGGTGTTCTGGTAAAAGAAAAGTATTTGATGATAGAACCGCGTAAATAATAACAGAAATAAACAACTCCGTTGGAAACCCCCTGTTTTAGCTTTTTAGTGGCAGGTCCTTCGGATAATGGAAACAATTTAATAACAAAAAAAGTATGCGATTAATTATTGAACCCGACTACGAAAAGATGTCGAAGTGGGCTGCAAACTATGTGGCCAAGTGTATCAACGAAGCAAAGCCAACGGCAGAGAAGCCGTTTAAGCTGGGCTGTCCTACAGGAAGTTCTCCTTTGGGTATGTACCGAGAGCTGATAGCTCTGAATAAGGCAGGCAAGGTGTCGTTCCAGAATGTGATCACGTTCAACATGGACGAATATGTTAATCTGCCCGAAGAGCATCCAGAGAGTTATCATTCCTTCATGTGGAACAACTTTTTCAGCCACATCGACATTAAGAAAGAAAATGTCCATATCCTCAACGGCAATGCCAAGGATTTGAAAGCTGAGTGTGAAAACTACGAGAAGGCTATTCTGGATGCAGGTGGTATTGACCTCTTCATGGGAGGTATTGGTCCCGATGGACATATTGCCTTCAATGAACCTGGTTCCAGCCTACAAAGTCGTACGCGCCAAAAGACACTGACTACCGATACCATCATTGCAAACTGTCGTTTCTTTGACAATAATGTAGATTTAGTACCTAAGACTGCACTTACTGTAGGTGTTGGTACAGTGATGGATGCCAAGCAAGTGATGATAATGGTGAATGGCCACAACAAGGCCCGTGCTCTCCGCCATGGAGTAGAAGAGGCTTTGAATCATATGTGGACTATCAGCTGCTTACAGATGCATCCCCATGCAATTATCGTGGCAGACGATGCTGCTTGTGGGGAATTGAAGGTAGATACCTACAGATATTTCAAAGATATCGAGAAGGATAATCTTCTTTAGAGTAAAAGGATTCTGACTGCACAGGTGATCGCAAGACGATGCAGTTCGATACTGCCAGTCAGAACAAGTATATTTTTTATTAATAGTTATGTTATATACAGATCTTATATTTCCCAAGGATACTTTATTCTTGGTGACCGGTGGAGCAGGCTTCATTGGTTCTAATATTTGTGAGGCCATTTTAAAGATGGGCTATCGTGTTCGTTGTCTTGATGATCTGAGCACTGGTAAACAAGCCAATGTTGACTTGCTGGCTGGTAATCCAAATTACGAGTTCATTAAAGGCGACATCAAAGACCTTGACACCTGTATGAATGCTTGCGAGGGTGTGGATTACGTGATGAACGAGGCTGCTTGGGGTAGCGTTCCTCGTAGCATTGAGATGCCGCTGTTCTATTGCGCCAACAATATCCAAGGCACACTGAATATGATGGAAGCTGCACGCCAGAAAGGTGTAAAGACCTTTGTATACGCTTCTTCTAGTTCTGTTTATGGTGATGAAGCACACCTACCCAAACAGGAGGGTGTAGAAGGAAATCTTCTCAGTCCTTACGCACTAACCAAACGTGCAGATGAAGAATGGGCTAAGCAATACACCAAGCACTATGGCCTGAAGACCATTGGTCTCCGTTACTTCAACGTGTTTGGCCGTCGACAGGATCCTCATGGTGCATACGCTGCTGTGATTCCTAAGTTCATTAAACAATTGCTGGATAATGAGCGCCCCACCATCAATGGTGATGGCAAGCAGAGCCGTGACTTTACCTATATTGAGAATGTAATTGAAGCCAACCTGAAAGCTTGCTTGGCTCCTGATGAGGCCAGCGGTGAGGCTTTTAATGTTGCTTATGGCGGTAGAGAATATTTAATTGATATCTACTATGACTTGACCAAAGCACTTGGTAAGGACATTGAGCCAATCTTTGGCCCAGACCGTAAGGGTGATATCAAGCACTCCAATGCTGATATCAGCAAGGCAAAGCGTCTTTTAGGGTATGACCCGCAGTATGACTTTGCTCGTGGCTTGAATGAAGCTATCGAATGGTATAAAGCAAATCTATAGTTCCAAATTATGTCCTTCACTGCCTTTAGTTTCTGGCTTGTATTTCCACTCATTTTTGTGTTCTACTGGGCAATTCCTGCCAAGTGGAATATATGGCGTAAAGTATTCCTTCTCGTAGCAAGTTATTTGCTTTACATGAACTGGAAACCTAGTTTTGCTTTGGTGCTTTTAGGGGTCACTTTAGTTACCTACTGGGGAGGGCAGGTTTTACAGTCAAGAGATAATAGTGAAGAAAGAAAAGTTAATAAAAGGAAGTACTTAGTTTGGCTGCTTGCTCTATTGGGGCTACTGCCATTGCTAGTATTTAAGTATTACAATTTTCTCAATGATAGTATCAGTTCAGGACTCGCGTCCTTGGGGTTGCAGTTTGCCTTGCCTGGATTGAATTGGGCTATACCTGTTGGTATCTCTTTCTTTACCTTCCAAGCAGTAGGTTATATGCTTGACGTATATCACGAAAGGGTAAACGCTGAAAAGAACTTGTTGGATTACTTACTATTTGTGTCTTTCTTCCCACAGGTGATGTCTGGTCCAATAAGCAAGGCTGATGAACTTCTACCACAGTTAAAGACACCTCACAAGTTTGACTACGAGCAAGGGAAACAAGGATTGAAATACCTCCTGTGGGGTATGTTTATCAAACTGGTCATAGCTGACCGCCTTGGTTTGTTTGTTGATACGGTATATGCCAATTACATCTATTACAGTGGTTCCACATGCTTTGTGGCCAGCATATTCTACACGTTGCAAATATACTGTGACTTTTCAGGATACTCACTGATGGCTATTGGTATTGCTAAAACTCTTGGCTTCAACCTGATAAACAATTTCAAGCGTCCGTACCTTGCAATAAGTATAACAGATTTCTGGCGAAGATGGCATATTTCACTGACCAGATGGCTCACACAGCAGGTGTATATACCCATTGGCGGCAGTCGTTGTAGTAAAACAAGAACCTATTGGAACATATTTGTGACATTCCTCGTGAGTGGTATCTGGCATGGCGCCAATTGGACGTTTATCGTGTGGGGGTGTATGCATGGTTTGTTCCAGATCATTGAAAAGGCATTAGGATGGCAAAAGTATGAAGGACATAATTGGGCTGTAAAAGCCATTAGGATATGCGTAACCTTTCTATTGGTGAACTTTGCCTGGATATTCTTTAGAATGCCAAGTATTAGTGAAGCATGGGACTTGATTTATAAGATATTTACAAACCCTGGTATTCCAGACTTATCAGATATGGCAAAATCCTCATTATTAATTCTTGTATTTTCTATGGCTGTTTTAGTATTCAAGGATATAAGAGATGAGTTTTTTGCGAATAGATTCTCGCTGCTTACAACAAAGCCGTTACGATGGGTCATATATTTATTTTTGTTTTGTATGGTTTTATCTTTTGGTGTTCTTGATGGTGGACAGTTTATTTATGTAAGCTTTTAAGTATGAAAAAATTCATAACAAAAGTGTTATTGTTTTTTGTTTTCGTCATAATCGCTGATATTGGAGTCGGTAAATTAGGTGATTATATGTGGACGAACTCAAAAGGGGGTTATACGAAACAGTCTGCAGACTTCGCACTTCATGATATTCATGATGTAATAGTATTCGGTTCATCTAGAGCGAAACATCACTATGATACTCCTTTCTTAAGTGATACCATGGCTTTGAATGTATATAATGCAGGATCAGATGGCAGTGGAATAATTTTAGCAACCGGATTATGTGAGTTAGCTATTTCTCGTTATAAACCAAAACTTATTATTTATGATGTGACATTTAGCTTTGATATTATCGATAATCCACAGGATAATAACGATGTTAGGTATATAAAGTGGCTTAAACCGTATTATAGAAATCCTGCAATCGGTGCAATAATAAAAGATGTAAAAAAAGAAGAATGGTATAAGGTTCATTCCGGTCTTATTCGATATAACTCTTCTTTTATAACAATGGCTCAAGATTTTTTTATCAGCAAGGAGTTGGGAAATAATGGATATGAACCAATGAAAGGTCAGTTAAACGCGATAGAGGACAACGTAGTTACAAATGAAGTGATTTCATCTGTAGACTCATTGAAATTGAAATATATAGAGAAGTTTATTAATCTGGCTCAAACGAATAATATTCCCATCGTTTTTATAAAATCTCCAAGGCTTGGAGCAAAAGATTCTGATATCATTCAGCCAATTAAGGATGTTTGCTCGCGTTACCAAGTCCCATTTTGGGATTTTAGATCAAACGTATTATTTCAAAAACCAAACTTGTTTTGTGATCATTCTCATCTAAATGAAGAAGGTGCGAGGGTATTCTCACGAGTTGTGGTAGAGGAAATTCTCGATAAACAATTGTTGAAGTTTGAATAGTAGATGAAGTATATAAAGTTTTTTGTTTTTGTTGCTGTATTAACCCTTGTAAGTTTTTATTCTATGCGGGAGGGGGACAATAGTTTATATGGTAGTAACACGCCGTTTAGCGACAAGCAATATTCAGTTACCGATACGATTGATTTACAAGGAAAAACTTGGAGTCTTCCTCAAAATTCAAGACTAATCATTAAAGGAGGTCTGGTGAAAAATGGTTGTTTGTATGGCAATAATACAACATTAATATACAACGGAGTTGTATTTGATGATATTAGAATAGAAGGACAATGGATAGTTCCGGAGATAAAGTCTTCGATGTTTACTGATTACGAAAAAGTTAATTCCATAAAGAACCTATTTGCCCTTTCAAATCCTTCTGTACGCAATCATATCTTAATTGATGAAGGATGTTATAACGTAGCTGCTATGACGCCGTCTGACCAGTGTATTGTAGTAAATGGTAATACTCACGTTGTTATCAATGGCGATATAGCACTTTTACCCAATGACTTTTCTAGCTATTCTATAATGTGTCTAAAGGGAGACAATATTACTATTAGCGGAAGGGGATCAATTGCTGGTGATAAAAATAATCATCTGGGGAATGATGGCGAGTGGGGAATGGGAATTTATGTATTAGGGGGACATAGTATTCAAATAAAGAACGTATGTGTAAAAGATTGTTGGGGCGATTGTATATATGTTACTAGAGATGCAAATAATGTTTTGATTAAGGGTTGTCACATTGAGAATGGAAGAAGACAAGGGATATCGATAATCTCAGCTGATAGTGTGTATATAAAGAATTGCCATATATCAAAGGTTGGAGGAACAGCACCTGGCTATGCTATAGATGTAGAACCTAACAAGGGAGATAAGGTTAATTATATATTAATTGAGAAAGTTAAGGTTTTAGAGTGTGATGGAGGTTTTATGAGCTATCGTTTTGCAGAGAACACTTCTATTAATCATGTTGAAATAAAAAATTGTACATTGTCTAACATTAGAAGGACTCCTTTAGGCTTTTTTAAAACGTGCAGTGTTTCAGTTATTGGTAACAAAATAGATACATATAGCTCAGAAAAGGCTTTGGTATGTGATCAAGTTGATTATATTAAAATAAAACGTAATAAAGTTGAAGGAAAAAGATTAAGAAATAACAACCGAGCAAAGGAAATCGTAAGTATTGAAAGAAATATTTTAACTAATTTTTAGTAATAATAATATGAAAGAAACAAAAATTTGCGTAATCGGTCTTGGTTACGTTGGCCTGCCTCTGGCTCGCCTGTTTTCAACAAAGTACCCCACTGTGGGCTTTGACATGAACCAGAAGCGTTGTGACGCCCTTATGGCAGGTCACGATGCTACTCTGGAAGTGGCAGATGACATCCTTCAAGATGCCATCAAGAATCATGGTTTTGTCTGCACCAGCGACATTGAAAAGATTAAGGACTGTAACTTCTACATTGTGGCTGTTCCTACTCCTGTAGATGCTGACAACAATCCTGACCTTACCCCTCTGGTAGGTGCCTCAACAACCGTTGGTAAAGTCATCAGCAAAGGTGATGTGGTTGTGTACGAATCTACCGTTTACCCTGGTGTAACCGAAGATGAGTGTATTCCTGTAGTGGAAAAGGTTTCCGGCTTAAAGATGAACGTTGATTTCTATGGCGGCTACTCTCCTGAGCGTATCAACCCAGGTGACAAGCAGCACACTGTAGAGCACATCAAGAAAGTAACCTCTGGCTCAACCCCTGAGATTGGCAAATACATCAATGACGTTTATTCTTCTGTGATTACTGCCGGTACCCATCTTGCTCCCACCATCAAGGTGGCAGAAGCAGCAAAGGTTATTGAGAACTCACAGCGTGATATCAACATAGCTTTCGTGAACGAGCTCTCAAAGATCTTCAATAAGATGGGTATTGACACACTTGATGTTCTGGAGGCAGCTGGTACAAAGTGGAACTTCCTGCCGTTCCGTCCTGGTCTGGTAGGTGGTCACTGCATTGGTGTTGACCCTTACTATCTGGCTCAGTGCGCTCTGCGTCATGGTTACAACCCTGAGATTATTCTTGCTGGTCGTCGTATGAACGATGGCATGGGTGAGTATGTGGCCACTGAAACCATTAAGTTGATGTTGAAGAAGGGTATTCAGGTGCTCAATTCAAATATCATTATCCTTGGCTTCACTTTCAAGGAGAACTGCCCGGATGTTCGCAACACCAAGGTGATTGATATCTATAAGGCTTTGAAGGAATACAACCTGAATATCACTGTTTATGATCCTTGGGCAAATCCTGCTATTGTAGAGCACGAGTATGGTATCAAGGTGGTGAATGAACTTCCTTCTCAGAAGTTTGATGCCGCCATTGCTGCTGTTGCTCATAAGAAGTTTGATGGTTTGGATGTACCTGCTTTACTCAAAGAGAAGCATGTCATTTTTGATGTGAAGTGTACGTTAGATAGAAATATTGTTGACGGAAGACTATAATTGGGATATCTGGCAGCACAGGTGGAACGAGAGTTTGCAGTTCGATACTGCCTGCCAGAACAAATAACGATATGAACTATCGTGCAAATGAGCGCAGAGCAATATTTGTTTTAGCTATGCCGAGTGCAGCCGGTAGTGCATGATATAATTCATTTTAGCATGAAAGGAATTGTTCTCGCCGGAGGTTCCGGTACAAGACTTTACCCTATTACTAAGGGCGTGAGCAAACAGTTGCTCCCTATTTATGACAAACCTATGGTGTATTATCCTATCAGTGCTTTGATGTTGGCTGGTATTAGGGATATTCTTATCATTTCAACACCGTATGACCTTCCTGGTTTCAAGCGATTGCTTGGTGACGGAAGTGATTATGGAGTGCATTTTGAGTATGCTGAGCAACCCAGTCCAGACGGCCTTGCACAGGCGTTTATCATTGCTGAAAAGTTCATAGGTAATGACAGTGCCTGTTTAGTATTAGGTGATAATGTCTTTTATGGAAGTGGTTTCACAGGTCTGCTTCGCAATGCTGTAAAAGATGCAGAGGAAAACAAGAAAGCAACTGTTTTTGGCTACTGGGTGTCAGATCCAGAACGTTATGGTGTGGCAGAGTTTGATAAAGATGGCAACTGCCTCTCTATAGAGGAAAAGCCCAAGGAACCAAAGAGCAATTATGCCGTAGTGGGTCTCTATTTCTATCCCAATAAGGTTGTGGATGTGGCCAAGCATATCAAGCCTTCTGCCCGTGGTGAATTGGAAATCACCACTGTCAATCAGGAGTTCTTGAAGGATGGCGAACTGAAGGTACAGGTCTTTGGCCGTGGATTCGCTTGGTTGGACACAGGGACGCATGACTCTCTCTCAGAAGCGTCTACTTTTATTGAGGTAATTGAGAAACGTCAGGGACTAAAGGTGGCCTGTTTGGAAGGTATCGCTTACCGTAATGGTTGGATCTCTGAAGAGAAAATGCGAGAATTAGCAAAGCCAATGCTGAAAAACCAATATGGCCAGTATCTTCTTAAGGTTATTGATGAAATGAAAGAGGAAACCAACTCAAACCTTTTCCGGGATATGGCATTAGGTAAATATGAATAGATGAATTATGAATGACGCTCTATCAAAACATATAAGATGTTTGTCCCAATCTGCAACCCTTGCTATGGCTCAAAAAATAAATGAGTTCAAAGCTAAGGGTATTGATGTTGTTAACTTTTGTGTTGGTGAGCCAGATTTCAACACACCTGAACACATAAAAAGAGCTGCGGAGATAGCTATTAATGATAACTGGACAAAATATACTCCAGTTCCAGGTTTTTCTTCTCTCCGTGAGGCTATATGTGGAAAACTAAAGAGAGAAAACGGACTAGAGTATCAAGCTCAGGAGATTCTTGTTTCCAATGGGGCTAAGCAGAGTGTATGTAATGCGATTATGTCGTTGGTTAGCCCTGGAGATGAAGTGGTTATTCCTGCGCCTTATTATGTCAGTTATCCCCAGATGGTGAATCTTGCAGGGGGTATTAACGTATATGTGAATGCAACGATTGAGAACGGTTTCAGGGTTACACCAGAACAATTAGAACAGGCTATAACTCCGAAAACAAAGTTGGTCATCATATGTACTCCTAATAATCCCACTGGTGTCGTTTACTCAAGGAAGGAGTTAGAGGGCATGGCTGAGGTTATACTTCGACATGAGAATGTCTTTGTTATTTCTGATGAGATATATGAGCATCTTAATTATGTAGGTGAGCATACATCAATGGCCTCAATCCCTGGGATGCGCGAGCGTACAATTGTTGTGAATGGTGTATCTAAGTCATACGCTATGACTGGCTGGCGCATAGGTTTTATAGCTGCCCCTAAGTGGATTGTGGAAGCATGTAATGTTCTGCAGGGGCAGTATACTGGAAATCCTTGTTCTGTTAGTCAGAAAGCAGCAGAAGAGGCTTGGAATGGAGAACAGGGGAGTGTGGAAGAAATGCGTAAGGTATTCCAGAAGAGAAGGGATTTAATGGTACGACTTGTACGCGAGATTCCGGGATTGGAAGTATACGAACCGGAGGGTGCTTTCTATGTGTTCCCTAGATGTAGTTCTTATTTTGGCAAGTCTTTTATTAATGGCAAAGTTATTAGCCTTTCTTCTGATTTAACAATGTTCATGCTGGAGGAGGGACATGTTGCTGCTGTTAGTGGAGATGCTTTTGGTGCACCAGGCTTTATCAGATTATCTTATGCGACATCTGAAGAGAGAATTGCCGAAGGACTACGTAGGATTAATAAGGCTTTGGTTTTATTACGATAATTATTATATCTTTAAGACGATGGATAAACAAATAACTGTCACCTCGCCGTTGCTGCCCGACCTCGACGAGTTTAATGAAATGCTCAAAGAAATATGGGAAAGCAAATGGGTGACCAATAATGGACAGTTTCATGCCCAGTTGGAGAAAGCTCTTTGCGAGTATTTGAGAGTTCCATACATTAGTCTTTTTACTAATGGTACCCTTCCGCTTTTGACCGCATTGCAAGCTTTGCGTATTACTGGAGAGGTAATCACCACTCCTTATAGTTTTGTGGCAACTACCCATAGCATTTGGTGGAATGGATGCCGTCCAGTATTTGTGGATATTGAGGAGGAGACTTGCGGTATTGATCCAGATAAGATTGAGGCTGCTATTACACCAAAGACCACAGCTATTATGCCGGTTCATTGCTATGGTAAGCCAGTAAAAACAACGCGCATCCAGGAGATAGCAGACAAATACGGTCTAAAGGTTATCTATGATGCCGCTCACGCTTTTGGAGTAGAGGTTGATGGTGAAAGCGTATTAAACGCTGGTGATATGTCAACCTTGAGCTTCCATGCCACTAAAGTTTATAACACTCTTGAAGGAGGAGCCTTGGTGATGCATGATGAACAGACCAAGAAGCGTATTGATTACCTTAAAAACTTTGGCTTTGCTGGTGAGACAGAGGTAGTTGCTCCTGGTATTAATAGCAAAGTAGATGAAGTTAGATCTGCTTACGGATTGTTAAATCTTAAACAGGTTGATGATGCCATCGCTAAACGTCAGAAGGTGGCTCAGAAATATCGTGAAGCATTACGTGGCATTCCTGGTTTACGCTTCTTTGAAGATATGCCAGGCGTACGCCACAATTATAGCTATTTCCCTGTATTTGTCAATGCGACAGAGTTCGGAAAAACCCGTGATGAGATTTATTTCCGTATGAAAGAGCATAATGTATTGGGACGTCGCTACTTCTATCCCCTGATTAGTACATTCAGCACTTATCGTGGTTTACCAAGTGCTGCACCAGATAATCTACCTGTTGCTACAAAGATTGCAAACGAAGTTATTTGCTTACCTATGCATCATGCATTGACAGATGAAGATATACAGAGAGTGTTGGATGAGTTCATAAAATAACTATCATGGCAAATCAAAACGTAAACCTGCTTGACTGTACCATACGTGATGGGAGTTACGTAACCCATTATTATTGGGAAAATGATGTTCTGGAGAAAGTAGTTTCTTCACTTGCAAAGCAAAGTATTAAATACATTGAGATAGGAAATGGTACAGGAATGGGCGCTTATCGTACAGTGCCTGACTCTTTGGAGGATAAAGTGTATTATGAACATACTATACCTTTCAAAGGTAATTCGCTAATAGGGTCTTTTTGCATTCCTGGTACAGCAACATTTGATGACTTAAGACTCTTCCGAGAGCTAGGTGGTGACTTTGTAAGAATAGGAACAAATGCCACACAAACAGAGAAAGCTTTACCGTTCATAGAGAAAGCTCGTGAACTCGGATTCTGGGTGTCTTGCAATCTGATGAAGACATACGCAATCTCTAAGTATCAGTGGGTCCAGTATTCTGATAAGTTGGTAAAGGCTGGCGCAGAATGTATCTATTTTGTAGATTCAGCGGGTGGTATGTTGCCCGATGAGGTAGGAGAGTATGTTAAGGCTATGAAGGATTTCTATGATGTGGAAGTGGGTTTTCACGGACATAACAACTTCCTTCTTGCAAATGCCAATAGCCTGAAAGCTGCAGAATGTGGTGCAAAGTTTATAGATGTAACATTGGGTGGCCTAGGACGTGGGGCAGGTAATGCTCAGTTGGAGTCCATGGTACCCATTTTACAAAAAGTAAACATGTTGAGCCAAGATATTGATTTCTTTGCTTTAGCAGATTTAGCAGACAGCATAGTTAGCGGTTACAATGTGAAAGGTAGTTCCAAGAGAGAAATTAACATTGGCTCTTCTAACTTCCACGATTCCTTTACTTCAAAACTTGAAGAAGCAGCTAAACGTTACAATGTGGATGCTGATCAGTTATTGGTCGAAGTTTGTAAAATTAACATAGTGAACCCCTCTGCAGAACTGTTTGATACGGTTGCAGAAAGAATGGCAGATGGACTTTCAAATGAGTTTTTTGCCGTTAAGTATCATCATAAAGATTTTTAATTATGGAGGCAATCAATTATTTCAATAAACAGTTGGAGCATGTTGGTAAGTTGGTTAAAGCAACTAACAAGAAATCAGTTTTAATCATCCAGCAGTATCCCAAGGCTGTAAGAGAGACTGAAGTACAATTCCCTCCTATTCGTGAGAGTCTTTCCAACATCATTTGTTTCGTTTCTGTCACGAGCGATAAGTATATTGATGAAATCATATCTCTTTCTAAAGGTATTATTGATCTTATTGTTCTTGATACGGATAATAAGCGCATTAACACAGATGCTATAGTCGCAAGTACCTATGAGGCAGCTCAAAAACATGAAATCCCAGTTGTTGCTTATAGCGACTACGAGACATGGTCTATTGCAGCCGTAAACTATCTTCTCCAGATAGAGAGTAAGCAGCAACATAATGTTTTGTTGATAGGCAATAGTCAATTGGCAAGCCATATTATTCTTGACTTGATTTCACGTAATGTAAGAGTTTCTCTACTGAAAGAAGAGTTTGGTGAAACAATTCAAGTTCCCTATGATAATGGTACTCAAATAACGCTAAACTCTGATTATATTGACTTAGTTGACTCAAGTACGAATGGACAATATGATGCCCTGCTATCATGTACTATTATTGATAAAACTCCTTGTCTAAAAGCAATTGAGAACAAGTCATTTAATCATATCTATGATATTGGACTGAATAACTTTACAAAAGAATTCATTGATAACAGAAAGAAATCAGGATGCGTCTTTTACAGGTCAGATGACCATGCTGGAATAGCCAGTATGATTGTGAATATTCTGGAATCTGAGTATTTGGTTAAGCGCAATCTTTCCAGAGTGTCTTTGGCAGATATCTCAGTTGTGAGTGGCGGACTGATAGCAAATGAAGGTGATGTTGTTGTGGATAATGCAGATAACCCTACTGCAGTTTTTGGTGTGGCTAATGGTTTAGGTATGTTCAAAACAGAATTGACAGAAAAAGATAAACAGAATATTGAAAAGATAAAATCTCTATTATAATGGATAGTAAAGGTACAATAATGGTTCTGCCTGGTACCACATGGCAGATCCCGCTCATTAAGAGAGTTAAGGAAAAAGGCTACCAAGTATTGGTGGTTCATCCTACCAAGGATGGCGATGCTCTTCCTTTGGCTGATGAAATTGAATATGCAGACATTCTGAACTTTGATGATTGCTTGGCAGCTGCTAAGAAACATCAAGTTAAAGCTATCATGTCTGATGAATGTGATATAGCAACTCCAACTCTTGCTTATGTATCAACTAAGTTGGGCCTCCCTACTCAAACCGAAGAAATGGCAGCCCTATATACGGACAAGGCTTTGATGCGTGATTTTAGTAAGTCACACGGACTTCCTTATCCAGCATATCAAGTATGCAAGACTCTTGAAGAGGCTTTGGATTTCTTCCGTACTCTTGGGAAGAAGATGGTTATAAAACCTATTGATGCAAATAGCAGCAGAGGTGTTTTTACCATTCATAATGAAGAGGAACTTAAAGCTTTATTCGCGGATTCTATCAAGTACTCACACCATCGTAAGGCTGTTATCTGCGAGCAGTTCATTTCTGGTTCAGAGTTCTCAATAGATGGGATCTTGACACCTCAGGGCTATTTTAATTTGGTTATATCCGAAAAGACTCAGTTCTCATACAATAAAAACCTTGATGAATTCCTTTATTTCTCTTATAATAATCCTAAATACAATTATGACCGTTTGAGAGAAATCAATAAGCAATTTGTTGAAGCTTCTGATCTGCCTTTTGGCTTTACCCATGCAGAGTATCGCTATGAAGATGGCGAGTTTTATTTATTGGAAATAGGTGCAAGAGGTGGTGGCGCAGAGATATCTTCTCATATAGTGCCAGCAATGACAGGCGTTGATAACTATTCTGTGTTGATAGATATGTTCACTGGAAGTCCTATTGAACACCCGGTCAAGTTTGATGAAGGATATGAAAGCCGTTGCGCTGTTCTTAAATTCTTTGATACAACCGAAAAAGGTGGTGTGGTTAAAAAAGTAAAGGGATTGGATTTTCTGGACAAACATCCTGATGTATTGAATTATAAGATGAACTTCAAAGTTGGTGATAGGATTCAGCGTCCAACAGATGGTGGTAATCGCATAGGTTTTTATGTTGCATGCAGTAAAGATGCTGAAACTTTAGCTAGTCTTATGAATGAGGTAGATAGAAGAGTTGTCATTGAATACGAATAGTACGAGATTATGGTAAGTATTCCTATATGGGACACATTATCGCACCCTACAATTGATGGTAACTGGCTTAATGTGCGTTATGATGGCCAGAGTTTCATAGACGATATTATTACTCAAATGAGGGATAATAATATTAAGGGAGCTTTCGCTGTTGGTCTAAAGGGCGTAGGGAAATACGATGAAAATTATTATTTGGATTTAATTAAGAGTAGAGGTCAATCTCTTTTTCGTCCAATAGCGTTCTTTGATTTTGTTAATTTAAATCAAGTAGAAATTGCAAATAAGCTAACAGAGATAAAGAAAAAAGGATATTGTGGAATTAAGCTCCACCCTCGTATAGGTAATTTTCTTATTACAGATGAAAGGTTACCGTATATTATAGACAAAGCAAATGAGTTAAATCTCATAGTTCTCCTATGTACCTTCTTTTATAGTAATCATCAGAGTTTGCTTTCGAATAATATTGAGCGACTTGGGGATTTACTGATGGCGATTAAACCTGAAAGCGATATTATTTTGCTTCATGGGGGGCTTACGCGCGTGCTAGAGACTATGGAGATGGTGAGGTTTTTCCCCAATGCATTATTAGATTTGTCTCTTACTATATGTAAATATGCAGGGACTCATTTGGATTGCGACTTTGAATATATTTTTAAGTGGTTTGATAGAAGAACTTCAATTGGTACGGATTCTCCAGAAATAGGTTATAAACAATTGCGAGACCGTTTTGATTATTTTGCTGGTAAAACATCTAGAGAAAAAGCAGAAAATATAGGCTTTAAGAATATCGAAAGAATTATGATTAAACATGGTATTATTGCCTAGTATAGTCTTTCGTGTTATAGGATGTTGAGAAGGTAGAAGGTTTTAATATGTCTGAACAAGGATTAAAAAGCAAAACTGTTAGTGGTATAGTTTGGAGCCTAATAGAGAGACTCTCCGTGCAGGCTATCTTCTTTATTATAACCGTTATTATGGCCAGATTATTAACGCCCCATGATTACGGATTAATAGGATTATTGGCAATTTTCATTGAAGTGTCACAAGCTCTAGTAGATAGTGGTTTTGGGCAAGCACTAATACGTAAGCAGAATAGGACTGAGGAGGATAACTGTACGATGTTTTATTTTAATATCGTAGTTAGTTCTTTTTTATATTTATGTTTATGGCTAATTGCTCCTTTAGTTGCTAAGTTCTATGACGCACCTCTTTTATGCCCTGTAATGAGAGTGGTTTGTCTCGGAATAATTTTTAATTCATTTGGTTTTGTTCAGAGAGCTCTATTAACCATTAAGTTGGACTTTAAAACCCAAATGAAATCATCTTTGATTGCAGCTATAATCTCTGGTGTGGTTGGTATTTGGATGGCTTATAATAATTATGGTATATGGGCTATTGCTGCACAGCAGATATCAAATTATGGTATTAATACTGGCATATTGTGGCTATTAACTAAATGGCGGCCAAGGCTTCTCTATTCTTGGAAGTCGTTCCGTGAAATGTTTGGTTTTGGATCAAAGTTGGTTGCAGCAAGTATATTGAATACCGTATATAATAATATTTATCAGATTGTAATAGGTAAGGTTTTTTCACCTTCTAGTCTTGGTCACTATACACGTGCTAAACAGTTTGCAGATTTCCCATCGGCAAACTTATCTAACATTATTCAAAGGGTTACATTTCCTGTATTGTGTGAATTGCAAAATGATGACGAAAGATTAAAAATGGCATATGTTAAGACATTACGTATGATTGCTTTTATCATCTTTCCTATTATGTGTGGGTTGGCTGGTGTTGCCAAACCGCTGATTGCTATACTGCTAGGTGAAAAGTGGATGTTTTGCGCCACTCTTCTGTCTATTATATGTTTTTCTTTTATGTGGAATCCTATCCACTCCTTAAATTTAAATTTGTTACAAGTAAAAGGAAGGTCCGATCTTTTTCTAAAATTGGAAATTATAAAAAAGATTTGGGGCGTATTTATTCTTGTTGTTACAGTTCCTTTTGGATTGATTGTTATGTGTTACTCAATGATTCTTTCAACAATTGTTGGGCTGTGGATAAACACATATTATACAGGAAAAATAATCGGTGTTGGTTTTCTGAGGCACTTAAAGGAAGTGTTGCCAATTCTTTTAATTAGTCTTCTGATGTCAGCATTACTTTTTGTTGTACAGTTTTTTGTGGCGAATAATATTCTATGTCTTGTTATTTCAATCCTTATGGGAATTGTTTTTTATTTCGTTGCTGTTAGAATGACTAAAATAAAGGAAATGAACGAGCTGCTATTAATGATTAAAAGTTTTGTGAAGAAATGAAAGATGGTGATAGTACAATAATGGTCAGTATCATTTGTCTCGTTTATAACCATGAACCTTTTTTGAGACAATGTTTGGATGGTTTCATAATGCAAAAGACTTCTTTTCCTTTTGAAGCAATTGTTCATGATGATGTTTCAACAGATGGTAGTGTTGATATTATTAAGGAATACGCAGAAAAGTATCCAAATATCATAAAACCTATTTTTGAGAAGGAGAATTTATATTCAAAACATGATGGGAGCCTTTTTAAGACGGTGTATTTTGCCGGGAAAGGAAAATACACTGCATTATGTGAAGGAGATGACTATTGGACGGACCCGTATAAATTACAAAAACAAGTAGCTATTATGGAGAACGATAATTCTTTGGCTCTTTGTTTTCATAATTGTGATACTACTTCTGGCGCGAACAGATATCCTGTTACCCCAGAGAATAATAGACTTAGTGCAAAAGATATAATCCGTCATCACTATATACCTACTGCTTCTCTGTTATATAAGACTTCATTAATGGATAATGTAAATGATCTTAGATTAACCATTGGGGATATGCCACTGGAGATACAATTGGCTATGCAAGGAGACGCTTTTTTTATAAATGAGATAATGAGCGTCTATAGGGATGATAATGAAAAAAGCATTACACATGATTCTAAGAGTAGTCGAAAGGGTAAATATGATTATGTGATTATGTATTCGAAGTTGTTATGGAAATATAAGTTCCATAAGTATTCGCTTTGGCTTCTTCTTGAACTGTGTCATCGGATATTGCAAGTTCCTTTGATTATTCGTAATATATACTTTAGATGATGGTATTATAACTGTAACTAAATGTAGTTGATAATGAGAAATGTTGGTTTTGTGAGAAGAGTAAAAGACGTTGTCTTATATGTCTTTTATTTTATAGTACTATTCGGCTTTATGTTTGAGGTCCCAATGCCTATGGGATTGACTTCGCGTAGGTTAGCCTTGGTTGTTGCTATTATCACACTGGTGTTTAAACGAGATTCTCTACATGAGATATATAAGTGCCTAAACAAAAGGAAACTAAATAGGTTTATTATTTCATTCATAATCATAATACTACTATCTATTTTACAGACGTTGTCTGGTAGTCAGAATATAGTAGGCGAATATGTCTCTATAATAGAACCATGGTACTATGTATATATGATTGGCTATATTTTGGTGTTTTCATTATACTGTGTAGTTGTATTTGATTCAGTTAAACAATATTCTACTATAATTATTGGGATACTGCTTTTACAATCAGCTATTGTAATATATGCAATATCAAACCCTACTTTCCGAATGCTTATATATGAGTTTGGAAACTTGAATGAAGGGAAGATGGAGAGGACAATAGAAAATGGTACTCGTGTAGTAGGTTTTCTTATGGGGGGGGCAGACGGATCAGTTATTATGAGTATTTCTTGTATCCTATTGTTATTATTAAGAAGAAATAATCAGATTAACAGAGTGGTTTTTTATATTCTTTACGTTTTTTTTATAATCATAACTGCTTTTGTTGGTAGAACTGGGATATTAGTTGAAGGCGCATTGTTAATATATGATTCATTATCAGGCAAAAATAAGATAAGAAATCTTGCAGGATTATTTGTAAGTGCTGTTTTGGCAGTAGTAATTTTGACATCGGTTTTAAATAATGCTTCGGAAATCGATTCTGAACACTATCTGGAATGGATGACAGAGTTCTTAGATAAAGATAGCCGTGAGAGTATTAATCAGGGCGTTATCCAAGAAGGATTCCCCCCCCTCAATTCTGACTTAATATTTGGAACGGGACTGGCCTCTGGATATAGTTATGGAGGAAAGTCTTATTACTCAGACTCTGGTTATGTAAGAGCATATACTTCAATTGGAATTGTCGGTATGATTCTGTACTATTGGGGGTTGTTAAATCTATTAAAATCACCATCATTTAAAAGAAAAGAATGTTTTTTTACTTTATTAATTATAATCGCATTTGTAATTGAATACAAAGAACCATTTATGATGAAGTATGTTTTCCCTTGGGCAGTATTAACGTGTTTTTTATTGTCCGTTAAAGACAAAAGAAGAATTATGGTTATGCAAAGTTAACGACAGAATTTTATGCAAAGAGATGTAGTAATAGTTGGAGGTAATCATCATAATACCCAAGGTGTACTTAGAAGTCTTGGCCAGAAGGGTATTAAATGTATAGTGGTTATTCATTCACAATCAGAGTCAGAATGTTTTGTTATTAAGAGTAAGTACGTCAAAGAAGGGTACGTTGAAAAAGACAATAATTCGCTGATAAATAAGTTGAAGATAATAGCAGAACGCTATACAGAAGATAATAAACCTGTCATAATATGCACTTCAGATGAGGCATCAAGTTTAGTTGATTGTTATCATGATGAACTATCAAAGCTTTATTGTATTCCTGGTGCTAGTAAACAAGGTCTTATAACAGCGTTTATGGACAAATCCTGTCAAATAAGTTTGGCGAAAGAACTGGGCCTGAAAATACCAACGACATGGATTCTGAATAATACAGAAGATTTGGTACAAGTTACATATCCTTGCATTGTCAAACCTCACAGTAGTGTAAATGGAAGTAAAAGTGACATTAGAATTTTTAGAAATCAAGAGGAGCTAACCTTTTTTTGGAACACGACATTGCAAAAGCCAGTTTTGGCACAGAACTATGTTGAAAAGGACTTTGAATTTCAATTGTTAGGCTGTTCTTTAAATAAAGGAAACGAAGTTATTATACCAGGCTATACTCGAATTATTAGATCTTCAGAAAGGACTAATACCGGTGTATTAAATTATCAAGCTATAGATTTTGATATTGATATTGATAAATGTCAGCAGTTTTTTCGAACCACCGGTTATTCTGGCTTATTTAGTATGGAGTTCATTCATAGCAAAGATGGTAATAATTATTTTCTTGAAGTCAATTTCAGAAATGATGGAAATGCTATATGTGTAACCGCCGCGGGGGTGAATCTTCCTTATATTTGGTATCTAAGTCAAATTGGGGAAGATTATGATAATGAAAAAGCAAAACAAGTACACAGAGTTAATGTGATTCCGGTTTTTGACGATTATTTTCACTTTGTTCGAACAAAAAAGATTGGTGTTTTAAAATGGCTTGTTGACCTTTGTAAAGCAGACTGTTTTATGGATATTGAATTAGGAGATTTGCGACCATTATTTAAACGCATATTAAAAAAATGACATTAAATTCATTAATAAGAGCTGCTATTATACATGCCAAAGTTGTCTCAATGAGGCATAAAGGATATAAGACTAAAAGGCACATTATAGTGTTGGAGTCTGATGATTGGGGAAGCATTCGCATTCCTTCTTTGGAGGCGCGTAGGAACATGCAGAAGCAGGGTGTAGTTTTTTGTTCTCCTGATAGTTATGATCGATTTGATACTTTAGAAACAAATGAGGATATAACTTACCTAATGGAAACACTTGCTTCTGTACGTGATTCAATAGGTAACCCAGCTAAGATGACACTAAACTTTGTGATGGCAAATCCTGATTTTGAAAAGATAAGGAATAATGGCTATCAAAACTACAAATATGAACCTTTTACCGAGACATATCATCGTTATCCGAATTGTGATAGATCTTTTGAATATCTTTGTCAAGGTAGATCAAGTGGTGTTTTCCAAATTCAATTCCATGGAAGGGAGCATTTGAATGTCCCTAAATGGTTGCGGGCACTTAGATTACACCTGCCCTCTGTTATAGCCGCTTTTAATGAGGGATGTTTCTCACTGGGAATAAATGATGGTGGAATCAGTGGTCACTTCATGGAGGCGTATAATGCAGAAAAAATTGAAGACTATGTTTTCTTGAAGGCGTCTATTATTGAAGGGCTGAGCTTGTTTAAAGACATTTTTGGATTTTCTTCATCTACTATGATACCCCCGTGCTATACATGGGATCCTATTATTGAAGAAACGTCATCTCAAGCCGGAATAACCTGTATACAAGGTAGTGCTATACAGCGCCATTCGAAATACTACACACTTGAGAATAAAAAGCAAACTGAATTTAGGTGGACTGGTGATTGTAATGCTCTTGGGCAATTGTATACAATACGAAATTGTTTTTTTGAGCCATCAATCAGTTCAAAACATGATCAAAATGCCTGTTTGAATGATATCGAAAAACAGTTTAGTTTGAACCATCCAGCAATAATAAGTTGTCATAGACAAAACTTTATAGGAGGTTTATATAAAGAGAATCGCGATAATAATATTAAAGATCTACGAGATATGCTTTCTTGTGTTGTTAAAAAGTACCCAGATGTTGAGTTCTTATCATCTGATGAATTGGCGAATAACATATTGAAATAAATATTAATTAAATATTAATTAAATATTAATCAAGTAATTATGGCTTCATTAAAAAAAAGATTAGATTATATCAAAAGTGACAGAAACAATCTTCGTATGATGCTTCTAAAAAAAGTATCTCCGCTATTGTCTGATGAAAAGTATCTTAGCATCATAGTAAAATGGGGATGTGGTTATAAACCGAATCTCAAGAATCCGCAGACCTTTAATGAGAAATTAACGTGGTTGAAGCTAAATTTCCGTAATCCTATTCTGACACAGATGGCAGATAAATATGCAGTAAAAAGAATTGTCGCAAAAATAATAGGAGAGGAGTATGTTGTGCCAAATTATGGCGTTTGGGATAGTTATGATCAAATAGATTTCTCTAATTTGCCAGAACAATTTGTTTTAAAGGGCACTCATGACTCTGGTGGAGCTTTTGTTTGTAAAGATAAAGATTTATTTAATTTTAAAGAAGTTGGAAAATGTCTGACTAGAAATTTAAAAAGAGATTTTTATTATGCAGGAAGGGAATGGCCATACAAAGATATCCCCCATCGTATAATTGCAGATAAGTTTCTTGATGACCATACGGGTGCAGAGCTACGTGATTATAAGTTTTGGTGCTTTAATGGTAAACCTTATTTTATGTATATTACAATAAAAGGTGAAAACGTGTATGAGAATTTCTATGATATGGATTTTAATCCTGCATTAATTAATCATGGATTCCCTCGACATCAACCAGAGTTTGAGAAACCGAAGTGTTTTGATTTGATGAAAGAGCTTGCCACAAAACTATCTCAAGGACTACCATTTGTAAGAGTCGATTTTTTTCAAGTTGATAATAGGGTTTATTTTGGTGAGTATACTTTTTTTGACTGGGGTGGGAAACGTGCATTTACCGAATATGAAACAGATTTATATCTCGGCTCATTGATAAATCTAAATTTGATTAAAGATTTTTAGCGTTTGATAATGAAACGAATGCTTACAAAAATTGCTGATTTGTTTTGGCGTACAATATTAAGTAAAAAGAACTATGCCAAACATATTGGAGTTAATATAGGTGATGATTGCTTAATTTCAACCCGGAATTGGAGTACAGAACCATATCTGATTACTATCGGTAATCATGTTCAGATAACTCAGGATGCATATTTCCATACTCATGGAGGAAGTCATCTTGCACGCCGTGAGAATCCTACATTTGATTGTTTCGGTAAAATAATTATTAAAGATTGGGCATATATTGGTAGTGGAGCTCATATTATGCCAGGAGTAACAATTGGAGAAGGTGCTTTAGTCGCAGCAGGCTCTATTGTAACAAAGTCGATTCCTGACGGTGTTGTAGTGGGAGGGAATCCTGCAAGACTGATTTGTTCTGTTAAAGAATATCTGGAAAAAAATGAAAAGTATAATATCGGCTCGAAGGGGTTGTCTGAATCTAAGAAAAAAGAGATGCTACTTTCTTTGCCTGACACAAAATTCATTAAAAAATGAGACATGTGCTTTTTTTAATATCTCAAGATAGTACGAAACGTGGAGGCTCAGAAGAGATAATGGGCATGGTGGTTCGTTATTTCCTTAAGCAAGGAGATGATGTACATGTGTTTTTTTTAATGAAAAAACGTTTTGGTGATTGGGAAAAGATTCCGTTTAATAATCTCCATCTATATTATTCTAGGGGGGGAGGAAAGTTGGGGATATTCAGTGTTATAAGGAATTTTTGGAGAGTTCACAATAAAGTCTTTGACTATTCTTTCTCTTCAATTGTAGAATGTACAGGATTGATAGGCATTATGTCCCGATTGGGTATACTTCATATTGAGTCAATTGTGGGGAGAGAATCCACTATGGTCTTCTCGCGTTTTTCAGGGATGCAGTTATGGATTAATAAAATGATGTACAGGTTTGGCTATCCTGCAGTTAAGCTTTTGATTTGTCAAACTCAATTAATGAAGAATGAACTTTTATCATATGTACCATGGTTAGAAAATGGGCGTACAGTTGCTGTAATCCCTAATCCTGTAGATTTTGATAAGATACATGAAAAAGAAGTGCAAGTCATTAATGTAAAGAATTATGTTCCTTACGTTGTTACTGCTGGAAGGTTACACCCAGTAAAAGGATATGATGTGTTAATAAAGTCGTTTAACATATTTCTGAAGGACCATCCAGATTTTAAGTTGATAATATTGGGAAGAGATGGTGGTCAAGGTGAACAATTACAACGTATTATTTCTGAACTGGATTTGCAGAATAAAGTAATTCTACATGGTGAAGTGGACAATGTTTATCCCTTTTTTAAACAAGCACAATTATGTGTCATTTCTTCCTTTGTAGAAGGATTCCCCAATGTGTTGCTTCAAATGATGTCTCAGTCAAATAAAGTTGTGAGCACCGTTTGCGCTGGAGGAATTGATAATATTAAAGGGTTATTTACTTGCCCCCCTAATAATGTGGAATTATTAGCCCAAGCGATGGTAGATTGCATTAATGCGGATACGGGGAAGAACAAGGAATTATTCGAAATAGAATTGCAATCACGTTCATTTGATATGTTTATACAAAAAATATTCTCGTACACATCATGAATAATATTCTTATTCTTACAAATAGTATTGGGGGGCTTCATTGTTTCAGAAAAGAGGTAGTTAAAGCCATTAGGGATTCTGGTTATGATGTATATATTTCTGAACCAGATAACGATGAGCGTGTTAAATATTTTGAAGAAATAGGATGTCACGTTTACAGAACTGTTTTTAATCGAAGAGGCATGAATCCTTTGGCTGATCTCCGGCTTCTGCTTCAATATAAAAAGTATATAAATGAATTGAAACCAAAAGTGGTTTTAACATATACTATTAAGCCAAATATATATGGAGGAATAGCATGCAGATTAACTCATTCACAACAAATAGCTAATATTACAGGATTGGGAGATTCTGTTGAGAATGGTGGTTGGCTCCAAAAATTAACAGTATACTTGTATAAAACAGGATTGTCAAAATCAAAATGTGTGTTCTTTCAAAACTTATCGAATAGAGAGTTCTGTATTAATAATAAAATCGCTAATGAGCATTCCATTCTTCTTCCGGGTTCGGGAGTAAATATAAAGCATCATAGATATCAAGATTATCCTAAAGACGAAGGCTTGATTCGTTTTCTCTTTATTGGACGCTTATTAAAAGACAAAGGTATCGAAGAATTATTTGAGACTGCAAGATTGATAAAAACCAAATATCCTAATACAGAATTTCAGATTTTAGGTTCAGTAGAGGGTCCGTATCAATCTAAATTGGATGAATTAACGAAGTCTGGTTTTATAACTCATTTAGGAAAAACTTCTGATGTCCGACCTTATATTGGTGCAGTTGAATGTACGGTGATGCCTTCTTATCATGAAGGAATGTCAAATGTTAACCTTGAAAGTGCCGCAAATGGTAGACCTGTAATTACTACAGATGTGCCAGGATGCCGTGAAACTGTAGATGATGGCTTAACAGGGTTTCTTGTTGCAGCCAAGAGCACAGAGAGTCTAACGGATGCTGTGGAACGATTTATTGCTTTGCCTTATAATCAAAAGGTTTTGATGGGGCAGAATGCTAGAAAAAAAGTTGAAAGAGAGTTTGACAGGCAGATTGTCGTGGATGCTTACCTTAATGAAATTGAGTGTTTAACCAATGTATAAAAATTGTTTCAAAAGATTATTGGACTTTTGTATTAGTCTGATTTCTCTTCTGCTGATAGGATGGCTTTTAATTATTGTAGCTATATGGCTACATTTTGCCAATAAAGGTGCTGGGGCGTTCTTTTTACAAGAGCGCCCCGGAAAGGATGCAAAGATATTTAAGGTTATTAAATTCAAGACTATGACGGATGAGCGTGATGCAAATGGGAACCTGCTGCCTGATGAGCAGAGGTTAACCAAAGTGGGTAAGTTTGTTAGAAGTACATCTATAGACGAATTACCTCAGTTGATAAATGTATTCAAGGGCGACATGGCTTTAATTGGACCAAGGCCATTACTTGTTCAATACTTATCATTGTATTCTCCAGAACAGGCTCGTCGTCATGAAGTTCGTCCTGGTATTTCAGGTTGGGCTCAGTGTCATGGACGCAATGCTATTAGCTGGACAGAGAAGTTCAAACTAGATGTGTGGTATGTTGATCATTGCACACTTTGGACAGATATTAGAGTGATTTTTATAACCATCAAAAACGTGCTGATGCGGAAAGATATAAACTCAGCAACTGCTGCGACGATGGAAGCGTTTAATGGTAGTAATTGATGTACGTATGAAAAATATTGTAATTTATGGAGCAGGCGGATACGGTCGTGAAGTTGCATGTTTGATTAATAGGCAGAATGCAATTAAGAGAGAATGGAACTTCCTTGGCTTTATTGATGATGGGGAACCCGTTGGTAAGAAAACAGAATATGGTGAAGTATTAGGTAATATAGACTTTGTGAACGGCTATGAAAAGGATCTTTCGGTGGCTCTTGCCATAGGAACCCCTAGTATTCTTCAGCATTTAGCAAGTGCTATTACAAATCCTAAGGTGGATTTTCCTAACTTAATAGATCCGGATGTTTTTTTCCTTGATCGTGAGAATGTCCGGATGGGAAAAGGAAATATTCTTTGTGCCAAATGTGTGGTTAGTTGTAATGTTGATATAGGGGACTTCAATCTCTTCAATATTGGGGTAGAAATAGGACACGACGCTTCATTTGGTAGTTACAACGTATTAATGCCTAATGTGAATATTTCAGGAGGTGTTGAGACGGGCAATTGTAACCTCTTTGGAGTGAAATCTACTGTACTTCAATATTTAAAAGTGGGTAATAATACCAAGATAGGAGCCCATAGTCTCCTAATGCGTAAAGCAAAAGACGATGGACTCTATTTTGGAATTCCAGCGAATAGGGCAGATATGTAATTAATTATTAAAGTGTTAAGTGATATGGAAATTAACGAATTCATTAAAAACTTTGTTGACCAGTTCGACGATCTGGAACTGGCAGATGTTACACCTGTAACAGTAATGCGTGATTTGGATGAGTGGTCATCTATGATTGGACTTTCTCTCCTGAATATGGCAGAAAAGTGCTATGGCGTTCAACTTACCTTCGATGAGTTGAAACACGCTATCACGGTGCAAAACCTGTTTGATACCATCGCAAACAAGCAGAAGTAATGGAGAACCCTTTCGCATTAACAGGAAAAACCATCTTCATCACCGGAGCCGGCTCGGGCATTGGTAGGGCAACCGCCCTCCAATGCGCAGGCTTGGGTGCCACCGTCTATATCACCGACCTTAACGAAGCTACCCTTTCAGAAACACTGGGTATGCTGGAAGGGGAGGGGCATCAGATGTTTGTGGCCAACCTCACCGATGATGATGCTTTGCAGGAATTGGTAAGCAAACTGCCTAAGCTGGACGGTTTTGTGAGCAATGCGGGTATAATCAAGACTATTCTTACTCAGTTTGGTGAACGGGCTGATGTAGAGCGTATTCTTGGTATTAATACCGTGGCTCCTATCCGTCTGACCCAGATTCTCCTTCAAAACAAACGTTTCAACAAGGAGGCTGCCATCGTCTATACCTCCTCTATGGCTGGTGTATTCAATGGGGCTATTGGTAACGGTTTGTATGGAGCATCAAAGTCTGCACTGGTTGGTTTTGTCAAGTCCCTGGCATTGGAACTTGCACCTCGTAAGATTCGCGTGAACACCGTGAATCCGGGCATTACGCAAACGAACATTTATAACAATACGACCATCACTCCAGAACAATTGGAAGAGGAAATGAAACGGTATCCTCTGGGACGCTATGGCCGTCCTGACGAGATTGCAAGTGCCATTGTGTACCTGCTTTCAGATGCTACCAAGTGGATGACCGGAACGAACCTCTTGATTGATGGTGGTTTCTCTTTGCAGTAAAAATCTTAAACATGGACTCATACAAAGAATCATTAATTGCGGGTCTTGAAAAACTTCTTGCAGACCCGAAATGTTTTCTTCTGGGAGAGGATATTGCAGACCCCTATGGTGGTGCATACACCATCACCAAGGGCATGTCTGCCAAGTTCCCTGGCAAGATCATTAACACCCCCATGTCCGAACAAGGCTTTACCGGCCTTGGCGTAGGAATGGCTTTGGCAGGTTACAAGCCCATGATTGAAATCATGTTCGGTGACTTCAGCACACTGATCATGGATATGATTCTCAATCATGCATCCAAGTTTGTGGAGGGATTTGAAAAGAAATTGCACCTGGTGGTGCGCGACCCGATGGGCGGCTACCGTGGTTATGGTGCAACTCACAGCCAGAGCCTGGAGAAACTCTATGTGGGATTGCCCAACATTGCGGTTATTTCTCCGTCTGTACTCCACGAACCGGGCAATCTGCTGGTGAAAGCTATGGAACTGGGTGTGCCGGTCATTTTTGCAGAGAACAAGCTGGACTACACCCGCAAGATGTTCAAGGCAGAGAAGATTGCCAGTGCGTTTGACATCCAGTACCACGGTGGAAATTTCCCCATTGCAGAAGTCACCTTCCCGGATGAGGAAGCAGAAGTAACCATTGTGAGCTATGGCGGTCTCATCAGTCCGCTGCTGCAGACCCTATACGACCTCTATATGGAAGAGGAAGTGGCGGTCCGCTTGCTGGACATCTCCAGCCTGAGTCCTATGGACTTTGACCTGCTGGAAAGCCTGCTGAAGGACAGCAAGAAGGTGCTGACTGTGGAAGAAGGTCACATTCCGTTTGGCATTGGTGACACCATCATCAGCCAGATGGTTCAACGTGGACTGAAAGCCCAGTTCAAGACCATAGGTGCCAGCCAGCATATCATTGGAACCTCCAAGGAGGCTGAGGCACTGGCATTGCCGCAAATGGAAGATATCAAGAATGTAGTACTTAACTGGTAAGGAGGAGCAACAATGGATAAGAAAGAAGTATTATACAGAATGATGCTCATCCGTGAGATGGAGCATAAGATTGAATCTCTGTTCTCCCAGGGCTTGCTCCGTGGAACTACTCACTGCTGCATTGGGCAGGAGGCCGTTCCCGCAGCCATGAGCTACCTGATTGACATCAACCGCGACTACCTTTGCAGCGGCCACCGTGCCCACGGTCTCTCCATGATGATGACCATGAAGCCGGAGACCTTGCTGGGTGAGATTATGGGAAAATCTTTTGGTATGGCCAAGGGCCTTGGCGGCAGCCAGCACGTGTACTACAAAAACTACTTCACCAACGGAATCACTGGTGGTATGGCCACTATAGCCACGGGTATTGCCTTTGCCCTGAAGCAGGAAAAGACCGATGCCATTAGTGTGGTTGACTTTGGTGATGGAGCCATGAACGAGGGTTACGTTCTTGAAGCCTTCAATCTGGCTGCAGAAATGAAGCTGCCGGTGCTCTATATTCTGGAGAACAACGGATATGCCATGAGTACTCCTGTTGAGACCGCTAATCCGTTTGTGGTCTTCGAAGACCGTGTGAAGGGCTTTGCATTACCTTACACCAGAGTAGAGGCAAGCGATTTTGACAACCTTTACAATGTACTAGAAACCGCTGTCAAGAAAGTCCGTGAGACCCGCGAACCCCAGTTTGTGGAAGTGCTGACCCACCGTTTCTGTGGTCATAGCAAGAGCGACAAACGCGCCTACATTCCCAAGGAACGTGACGACTACTGGCATGAACACGACTGCATCAAGAGTGTTGCTAAGCAACTATCTGAGGCAGAGGTGAAGGAAGTGGAAGAAAGCGTTGCTGCTGAGATTGAGCGCGTATATCAGTACTGTGTAAGCCACTGATGAAATACGTTAAACTGCCCGAAGACAAGCAACACAAATTACCCTTCTATCTGGCGATGGAAGAGTACCTTGCAGAACACCGTGGGGAAGACCTGCTGTTCACTTGGCAGGTTGAACCCACAGTCATCTTCGGACGCAATCAGGTGATGCTGGCAGAAGTCAATGTGGACTATTGCGAGCAACACCATATTCAATACTACAGAAGAAAAAGTGGGGGCGGCTGTGTGTATGCAGATAAGGGGAATATTATGGTTTCCTACATCACTCCCAAAGTCACTTCGGATGTAGCATTCAATGATCTTCTGAATAAGCTGGCAGAGGTGCTGAGAAAGCTGGGATTTGATGCTGTAAAGACAGAACATAATGATATTCTGATAGGCGGCAGGAAGGTTTCCGGCAATGCACTCTTCCAGAAAGAAAAGGCAAGTATTGTACACGGAACATTGATGTATGATGTGGACATACAGACCTTGATGGAGGCCATCACACCTCCAAAACAAAAGTTGGAGAAACACGGGATAGAGTCGGTAAGACAACGTGTTGTGAATTTGAAAGAATTAGGACTAAAACTGACTGTTGAAGAGCTGAGGAACCATATTGCTCAATCTTTGTGCGATGGCGAGAAGGTACTGGCAGATGATGAAGTCCACGAGATAGAGAAGATAGAACAAGGGTACTATGCCCCTGAATTCTTAAGAGCGAAGTAAATGACAGATCTGATTATTATAGGTGCAGGCCCTGGAGGGTATGAGACTGCGGTAAAAGCAGCCAAGAGGGGTATGACCGTTACGTTGATAAATGACGGCCCTTTGGGAGGAGTATGCCTCAATGAAGGCTGCATTCCCACCAAGACCTTCTGCCATTATGCAGGGAAAGAAGAGTTTGCTGCAGTTGCAGAAAGAAAAGAGGCGGTAGTTAGTCAACTTAGAAATGGTGTGGCTTATCTGCTGAAGAATCCCAATATCACGATTGTTGAAGGGAAGGCCGGTTTCAAGGACGCAAAGACCATTGTAGTAAATGGTGAAGAGTATACCGCCAAGGACATCATCATAGCAACAGGTTCTGAGCCTGCCATCCTGCCTATTCCTGGCGCAGATTCAGAGATGGTTTTAACATCTACGGATGTACTGAACTTGAAGGAATTGCCCGAAAGTATTTGCGTGATAGGTGGAGGCGTGATTGGGCTTGAAATGGCCTCTTATCTGCATCGCTTTGAGGTGGAAGTATCAGTATTAGAGTATGCGCCCCAGATACTGCCTAACTTTGATGAAGAGGTTTCAAAGCGGTTGAAGATGTTGCTCACCAAACAGGGCATTAAGATAGAGACAGATGCACAGGTAACAGCCATTGATGAAGAAGGTGTTGTGATCTATAGGAAGAAAGACCAGGAATACAACGTGGAATGTGATAAGGTGCTGATGGCAGTAGGCAGAACACCTAATACATCAGACTTGAATCTGGAGGCAGCAGGCATTGCATATAATAGAAAAGGTATCGAGGTGGATGACAATATGCAGACCTCCGTACCCCATATCTATGCCATTGGTGACGTGAACGGCAAGATGATGCTGGCACATGTGGCTACATTCCAAGGCACTAGAGCTTTGAACCACATTCAAGGCAAGAGTGATAAGATTAAGTTCAATCTGGTTCCTGCTGCTGTTTTCACCATTCCTGAGGTCGCTTCAGTTGGTTTGACCGAAGCCCAATGTGATGATGAAGAACAGGATTACAAAGCAGTCAAAGTTCCCTTTGGAGCAGTTGGAAAGGCTGTGGCTATGGGAGAGTCTGATGGTTTCTGTAAATTGATTATTGACAACGAAATGAGAACTATTTTGGGATGTCATATCATGTGCGCTCATGCTTCTGATTTGATTCAGGAGGTAGTGACTATGATGAACTTAGGTGCGACCGTAGATGATGCCAAGGACATTATCCATGCCCATCCTACATTGAACGAGATAATACAAATAGCGATACATCAAACTGAATAATAACAATTAAAAGTGATACAATTATGGAATTTAAAGATTTAATTATTCCTACCATTAACGTGAATGACACCAAGGTGACCATCAGTGACATTCGCAAAGAGAATTTGGAGTACATCGAAGAAGGTGAGGTGCTCTATAGTGTAGAAACATCTAAGGCCACTGAGGAATACAAGTGCGACTTTGCCGGATATGTAGTTTTGTATGTTGAGGATATGGACGAGGTAGAAGTAGGCAAGAGTGCAGGTATGATCTTCAAGAACCTTGATGATGCCAAGGCTAAACTGGCTGAAGTTGAGGAGGCTAAGCAGAAAGCCAAGAAACTTGCTTCTGTGAACGCTTCCAAGAAAGCTATTGCCTATGCAGAAGAGAAGGGTGTTGATATCACCTTAATCAAGAAGGATGGTATTATCAAGACTCAGGATATTGACGAATGGATTGCTAATCATAAGTAAGGAAAGGACGGATATGAACATTAGTACGATTAAAGAAGTAAGGATGGAGGCCATTGCGGCTTGCGTCCCTGAGAATAAAGTGGATAATCTGGAGTTCGCCAAGAGTCACTTTGAGGAGGATATGACTTCCACTCTCAAAGCCCTGGGCGTTCTGGAGCGTCATGTGGCAGTGAAGGAAGAGACCACTAGTATGGATATGTGCGTTGCCGCAGCAGAGAAGATCTTTGCAGAAGGTGGCGTGAAGAAGGAAGATATTGGAGCCGTGATTTTTGTCACGTTGACCCCCGACTTCTTAATGCCAAACAACTCTACTTACGCTCAACACCTGCTTGGCCTAGGAAAGGATGTTGCCACACTGGATATCAACCATGCTTGCCCTGGTTATGTGTTTGGTTTGTGGAATGCAGCTTTGATTGCCCAGAATATGCAGAAGAAGGTGTTGTTGCTGGATGGTGACATCAATTCCAAGTATGTATCTCAATGGGACAAGAGTACAGCTTTACTGTTCGGTGATGCCGGTACGGCAACGGTCATTACGCCTGATGCAAGCGCCCCCGACTGGCATTTCACCTTTATGAGTGATGGCAGCAACCGTGATGCGATTACTGTGAAGCTGGGTATGCGCTATCCTTTGAAGAAAGAGTATTTGGATTATCAGGTTTGGGAAGACGGTGGCAAGCGCAGATTCATTGATATGTATATGAATGGTCGTGCAGTGTTCGACTATGTGGTGGATGTAGTTCCTGAGATTGCCAATGCCTTTATGGATGAGCTGGAAACTAGTGGGGAAGAGTATGATAAACTTGTACTCCATCAGGCTAATCATTTTATGCTGAAGAAACTGGCGAAGGCCATTGGTTTTGACCACAAGACCCAGATGCCGGTTTGCATGAATAAGTATGGTAATACAAGTTCTGTTTCAATCCCCATGACAATATCCTCCGAGTTGCAAGAACCTACAGATCATATCTTTATGATTGGTATGGGTGCTGGTTTAGCTTCCGGGATAGCAGATATCAGTCTGAATGGATTGAAGAACTTTGGTGTGATAGAGAAAGAATTATAGAAGTATTATTATGTCAAGGAATAGGATTTATCTATGCTTAGCTCACATGAGTGAAGCAGGACTTGAACAAAAGTACATTAAAGAGGCATTTGATACCAACTGGGTTGTTCCCCTTGGCCCAAACGTTAATGGATTTGAAAAAGACTTGGAAGAGTTTTGTGGGCAAAATAAACGAGTTGTTGCGCTTTCAGCGGGAACAGCTGCTGTACATCTTGGTCTCCTTGCTTGTGGTGTAGGCCCTGGTGACGAAGTATGTGTACAGAGTTTCACATTCTGTGCTTCATCACACCCCATTACATACCTTGGGGCAACACCAGTATTCATTGATAGTGAGAAGGACACATGGAATATGGATCCGGATTTGCTGGAAGAGGCCATTAAAGACCGTATTGCCAATACGGGCAAGAAACCAAAGGCCATTGTGCCAGTGGCACTCTACGGTATGCCGTATAGGATTGACCGCATCATGGAGATTGCCAATAAGTACGATATTCCTGTAGTTGAGGATGCGGCAGAAGGATTTGGTAGCCGCTTCAATGGTCAGGTACTCGGTACGTTTGGTAAATATGGTGTGCTGTCATTCAACGGAAATAAGATGATTACCACCAGTGGAGGTGGTGCTTTGATTACAGAGAACGAAGATGAGTGGCGTGAAATTATGATGTGTGCTACTCAGTATCGTGAAAGTTATCCTTACTATCAGCATGAGAAGATAGGCTACAACTATCGTATGAGTAATATCTGCGCTGGTATTGGCCGTGGTCAGATGACTGTGGTAAACGACCATATTGCTCATCACAAGCACGTTCAGAAACTCTATGAGGAATTGCTGAAAGATGTGAAGGGCGTGACCGTTCACAGCCAGCCTGCAACTGGAGAGTATGACAGTAACTACTGGCTTTGCACAATTACGCTTGATCCAGATTTGAGGATTAAGGGTCAGGAGAACGCCTACAAGACCATTGTTAAAGGTGCTGTCGGTGGTGCAGCCGGTGTTATCCATGTAGCCGATTCCGCCACAACGGATTGCCAGCCCAATAATAATGTGGAAGCATTGCGCGTCTTTATGGATCAGTCAGGTATAGAAGCTCGTCCTGTATGGAAACCCATGCACAAACAGCCCGTTTACAAGAATGCCCCGGCATATGTAAACGGAGTCTCAGAGGCCGTATTCAAAATTGGCATGTGCTTGCCTGCAGGTCCGTATGTTAAGGATGATGATGTGAAATATATAGTTGAGACCATCAAAAGTGCCATCAAATAATACAAAAGCATTTTTGGGGTTAGTGAGAGCCGGCCTTTGGGAAAAAGAAGCTCGGCTCTCGCTATTTGATAGTATTGACTTCGACAAGGTCTACCGACTGGCAAAGGAACAATCGGTTATTGGGCTTGTGCTTTCTGGCCTAGAGTATTCTGATGTAAAACCACCACAGGAGTTGCTGCTGCAATGGATCGGTGAGGCGCAGTTAATAGAGAAGCGCAATAAGGCCATGAATGGTTTTGTGGCTGAGTTGATAGATAATCTTAGAAAGAAAGATATTTATGCCCTTTTAATTAAGGGGCAAGGAATTGCGCAGTGTTATGAAAAGCCATTGTTGAGAGCTTGTGGTGACATTGATCTTTTGTTAAGCTCTGATAATTATGAAAAAGCAAAAGTCCTTCTTTTACCTTTAGCTTCTGCTGTTGATAAAGAGGATATTGAGAGAATGCATTTAGGTATGACAATTGTTCCTTGGCTTGTTGAACTTCATGGTGCATTGCCATTCGGCCTTTCTTCGAGAGTTGATAAGGTAATTAATGATGCTTGCAATGACGTTTTTTACATAATAAAAAAGATTAAGTAATCAATAATTTTGGGGTTTAATGACTAAATTGATAGTTAGCATTGCTACACTTGGATCAGGAGGGGCTGAAAGGGTTCTTTCTATTTTATCTAATTCCCTAGCTGACATATTTGATGAAGTACAATATGTCATGTGGGATGGAGGTGAAGTTTTTTATGAAATTGACAAACGTGTTAGGATTGTATCATTGCCCGAACTATCAGGCCGCAAAGGAAGAACTAAGCAAATTATAGAATTCCGGCGTTTGGTGAAAAAAGAGAAACCAAATTTGATATTATCCTTTCTTACGCCCTACAACATGCTGGTGCTCCTTTCTACAATTGGCATAAAGCAAAAGGTGGTTGTTGCGGAAAGAACGGATCCTAAACGTTTGTTGGCGGGTGGAAAGCCAATGCTTATGCTAAGGGATTATTTATATAGGAGAGCCTGTGGAATACTGACTCAAACTGAATATGCGAAATCGTGTTATGGGGGCGTACTTGCGTCTAAAACAAAAGTAATTTATAATCCTGTTATGATGACAGAAGAGCAGGTTGGAGCGGCAGTTAGAGTTCAGAAGGACAAAACCTTTGTTTCGGTTGGCCGTCTCGAGCCAATAAAGGATCAGTTAACTATGATAGATGCTTTTGGATTATTTCATGAGAAATACCCAGATTATAAACTTGCCATATATGGCGAGGGGCCAATGAGAGATGAAATCCATGCAAAAATTCAATCTTTAGGTTTACAGAATTGTGTATATCTTCCTGGACGTTGTAACCTGGTTTGGGAGAAGATGGTTAGTGCAGATTGTTTCCTATTATCATCAAAGACGGAAGGTATGAGTAACGCTATGATCGAAGCAATGTGTCTTGGACTTCCTGTTATTTCGACAAAAGTTGCAGGGGCGACGGATTTTATAAAGACTGGAGAAAATGGCTATCTTGTTGATGTTGGCGATTATAAAACAATGTCGGACCATATGTGTGAGATAGCAGATAACCCTGAATTACAAAAAGAATTAGGCAATTCTGCTAAAAAGGCATATGATATTCTAAGAGCAGATGTAATATGTAAACAATGGGTGGATTATTTGATTCAAATGGCATCATAATTTGACTTATATGGTTATAAACAGGGAATTACTGGACAAAGTAACGAATCAAGCAAAGGCTTTGCATCGCTTGCGTATGAATTACAATTTTCATCAAAGTCTTGATGATTTGTGCCACCGAATGCTCAATGCGGTTGAGCCTAGGAACAGGGGGACGGGTACTGTTTCACAGAAAAACTAAGTCAGTAATAATCAATAGTTGAGCAATGCCAAGGCAGGCGAGACAAGCATCAGGAACTGGTATATATCATGTGATGATGCGTGGTATAAATCACCGGAACATTTTTGAGGAGCAGGAGGACTATTACCAGTTTCTCAATACATTAGATTTGATGGCTCAGTCGTACGAATCTGATGGTACACCTGCAGGAAGGAACTATATTCTGTATGCTTATTGTCTGATGTCTAATCATATTCATCTTCTCATTCGTGAACGCGAGGAAACAATTGGAATGGCAATAAAAAGGATTGCTTCATCTTATGTGTACTATTATAATCACAAGTATTCAAGAGACGGCCATCTGTTCCGCGAGCGTTTTAAGAGTGAGCCAGTGAACGATATGGCTTATTTCGAGACTCTTTTGAGATATATTCACCAAAACCCAGTTAAGGCCGGGATGGTTAGTGAGGTTAAGGATTATGAGTTCAGTAGTTGGGGTGAATACATGGATAAGAACAGTACTTTGTTCCCGTTGTGTGATACTCATACTGTTTTGAACAGAAT
>Ga0247610_10000694_pt1 | contig 46058 bp, 35 predicted proteins | sample 174DNAGHGhighgp2_FD_193483 | JGI IMG/M metagenome (GOLD analysis project Ga0247610, IMG submission 193483) | Sheep rumen microbial communities from Palmerston North, Manawatu-Wanganui, New Zealand - 1742 DNA GHGhigh gp2 | ecosystem: Host-associated > Mammals > Digestive system > Stomach > Rumen...
ATTGAATCCAGCAACGAGACTCTGGCGAAATACATCAAAGAGGAAGATAAGATTTATGTATATGGTACGAGCGGAAATGTGACCTTTACGGTTAATCAGGATGCCAACTATAAGTACAATGCGGTAGTAAATTACCAAAAGACATTTACCATCTTCCAACCGAACAACCGACTGCCGTTTACATTGACGAGTGGTAATCTGGAAGATTATAACGGAGGTAGCAAAGGTGGAGTAAGTTGGAACGATAATGGTGTAGTCGTTGGTAGTTCAAGTTTATTGTCTAAGGCAACAGATTGGAGTGCCAAATATATCATTCTTAAATTTGTGGGCGTACCAGACAAACTGAGTTTCGATTTTGAAAATACGATTAGTATAGCAACTCAATATGGTTGGCATTTCTATCAGAGCAGTAATGGAAAAGATTGGAATTTGATTAAAGAGTATCAAGATCTATTGATGAATGCGTCCGGCGGTACCTCTTCGGGAAGCGAGAGCAATCTGCAGTTGGATCCGGCTACGCAGTATATCAAATTGGAGTATCATGGTAACTATGGTGGCCGATTTAAGAATGTGCATGTTACGGAGCGTAAGGAGATTGCGCCGCGAGATGCTACGAAGGACTTTGGCCTGGGCTATAATGGAAACGATCCAACCATGCGTGCGATCACGGTAGATTGGTACAACGTGAAGCCGTGTACGGTAACTATTACCGGAACGGATGCCGATAAGTTTGTGCTGGACGAGGGTAGTAAGACGATTAATTCGCAGTTGGATCACTATGGAACGGTAAATTTGATGGTGTCGTACAAGCATGAGACTAATTCGGAGACTACGCATACTGCTACGTTGCATATCGAAGATGAAGATGGTAATTCTGCCGATGTTACGCTGACCGGTCAGACTACTCCTGCGCCGCAGACTATTATCTGGCGTAGCGATTTGACTCCGATGCCGATAGAAGGTTCGTTCCAGAATGCAGCGATGGTGACTACGGGTCAGGCTGTGACGCTGGTATCGGATCATCCGGAGATAGTACGCGTAGTGAACAATACGACTTTGGAACCGGTATCTGCAGGTACTGCACGTGTGACAGCGACTGCGGCGGGTAGTACCAAATGGGCAGAGACAACGGACTTCATGGATATAGAGGTAACGACCTTGAAGGTACAATATATCACCTGGACGGATAACTTATCCAATAGAAAACGCGAAGAAGGTCAGACGGTAGAGATTGAGTTGACGGCTACTTCGTCGGCAGATCTGCCTATTACATACGAACTGGATGAAGCAGCGCAAGAGTTTGCTTCCATCAGCGGCAATGTGCTGTCGTTGACAGGTTGGGGTAAAGGTCAGGTGATTGCCAAGCAAGTAGGTACCGAAGAGTATGTAGCCGTCCAGGCGACGAAGGGTCTGGTATCGAGAAATCCGAATGCGAAATGCCGTCCGTTAGTTGGGGAATATAAAGAAGAATATACATTGCATACTTTGGCCGTAAAGGAAATTCCTATTTATGGTGAAGCGGATTCAGTAACATTTTGGGCTAAGTGTGATGCCTCCGCCCTGTGGGGAATGTGGGTAGCAGAAGAATACGATGGCTCTTACCACGATGTACAAGAGATATCCCGTTTGGGAGACCCCAACATCACATCGAACTATCAGCACTATAGTTTCCCGTTGCATCGTAATGCGACGGCTGTGAAACTCTATACCAAGACGGGTGCCACGATGACGCGTACGTTCAAAGAAGTGGAAGTGGTTTTGGCAAAATATCTGGAATTGGCTGAAAACACGATGAACTTCTCGCAAGTGGATAAGGGTTCGACCAAGACGCAGAGTTTCTATATCAATTATTCGAACCTGTCTGGTGTGCTGGATGTAGAGATGGAGAATAAGGAGAATACGCAATTTACGGTAGTTACTACTATGGTAGGTGAGGACTGCGGTGATATAGCTCAGAATGTACGTATTGAGATCAGTTGTACGGGAAGTACGTTAGGTACAGAGAATAATACCATAATCGTTCATAACGCGGATCAGAGTCTGAGTATTCCGGTATCGGCTACGGTAGTACTGCCTTCGCAGACGATTACTTGGGAGCCGGATGTGAATGTACTGACGACCGATGATGTAACATTGAGCGCAACGGCTACGAGTGAGTTGCCGGTAAGCTTCACTTCGGGCAATACGGATATAGCTGAGGTGGTATATGAAGGCGGAGTTTATTCGCTGGATATTAAGAAATACGGTGATGTGGAGATTACAGCGCATCAGGCAGGAAACGAGAACTGGAGTGCAGCAACGGACAAGACGCTGACCTTCCATATATCGCGCGTAGTGCCGACTATTCTGGCTAATCCGACGGCAACAGGTGTCGTTCTGCCGAATACATTGGCAGGCTCGACATTAGAAGGCGGAAGCGTAGATGGCGACATTGCGGGAACGTTCCGTTGGCTGGACGAGACGATTAACGTGACCAAGGGGACGGCTACCTATACAGCAGTCTTTGATCCGGAGAATGATGATTGGTACGAGACTGTTCCTGTGGAGGTGGCAGTGCCGATACTGAAGACTCCGCAGACGATCACATGGAATCGTGCAAATGTGAGCGAAGAAGGTTGTTCGAATGTAGTGATCTTAGATGCAACGGCATCGAGCGGTCTGCCTATTACGTATCACTCTTCGGATAGTACGAAAGCTTATGCGATAGATGCAGTAATCAATGAGGTGACTGTTAAGAAGTTGTATATCCTCAAAGGTGGTGATGTGACTATTACCGCCGTGCAACCGGGTGATGAGACCTATGCAGCTGCACCGGATGTAGCAAAAACAATTACGCTCATTCGTGTACTTCCGACCATTGAGACTTTACCAACGGCTACAGATATGTTTGTACACCATTTCTTGAGTAACTCGACTCCTCAAGGTGGTGTTGTGAAAGCAGGTGAAAATACGGTTACAGGTGTATTTAACTGGTCTGATGGTTCGGAATTAATGGACGTTCCTGGTACAAATCAGCGTACCGTGGTATTCCATCCGTATAACTCGGACTTTTACCAGGAGGTAAGTGCTGTGATAGACGTAGAAGTAAATCGTTTTGCGCCGACCATCATTCATAACTTCACGACGGAGACCAAAGAGTTTGGAACGCAGTTGAGTGAGTTTACACTGAATGGTAGCGGTAAGGGTTATGACTATACCGACCCTGCCCATTATGAGATTGAAGGTACGTTTGCATGGAAGGATGAGAATTATATTCCATCTGTATCGGATGAGAAAGCAATTATGGTATTCCATCCGACTCATACGGAGTGGTATGACGATGTAGAGATTGAAGTGCCGATTACTATTACGAAGGCAGCTATTGTTAGTGCGACTGCAACAGCGACAATGTTCTATGGTCAGGTATTGGGCGATGCTGTATTGACAAATACCACGCAAGGTATTGTGAATGGTACGATAGGTACTGTGGCCGGTACGGTAACATGGGATTCTTCGTTGGATATGATGGAATACTATACAGAGGGTACTCATCCTGGTCTGCCGATTCGTTTCACACCGACCGATCCTAACTATGAGCCTATTGAAATTGCAGGAACAGCGGTATTGACAGTAGAGGCAGGTTATGTGTTCGATGGTAACAATGGTGAAAGTACGGTATGGAATCTTAATGAGAACTGGCAAGGAAACGAGACTCCGATCAATAATGAGAAGGTGGTGATCTTGGCGAATGTAGATATTACCGGTGAGATTACTGTAGATGCCATGACAATCAAGGAAGGTGTGACCGTGACGGTAAAAGATGGCGCAATTCTGACGTTAGGAAACAGCGATTCGTATATCCGAGAACACTACGGTAACTTGCATGTAGAGAACGGTGGTCAAGTGATCTTGGGTTCTGGAGAGTTGAAGGTAAATGACTTCGTATTAGAGGCAAAGTTGGGTGACCTCAATAACTTGGGTAACTCCGGTCAGGTAAGTAATCCGGCTACGTTGAAAGTTAATGGCAATGCGTACTTTGACCTGGCTTTGGATCCTTCGGGAAAATGTTCAGCAGGATGGTATACTTTTACCGTTCCGTTCCCAGTAGATGTAATGACTGGTATTACTCGTTTTGACTACTATACCAATGAGGAAAAAACGATAAATAATGAAGTGAACTATGCTATCATGGATTATTCGGAGAATCGTCGTGTAGTAAACGGTTATGGTTGGAAGAAGTATCGCGGAATACTTCAACCGGGCAAATGCTACACCATGACCATCGATAGGATAGATAATGTATATCGCTTTAAAATGGTTAAGGATGGTACTTTCAATAACCAAATGAATGAGATATTGGATTATACCGATGTGGAAAGCGAGCATAATGGTTGGAATGGTTTGGGTAACGGAACGTTGGCTTATACGGATTTGAGTGCAAGTGATATTGATAAGGTTCATGTATATAGTCATGGTACGAATTCCTATACTCCTGTTTATATGAACGAGTATACCTATGTGGTAGGTTCTACGTATTTTGTAAAAGCGATAGAGACGAATTCAGAGATTACCTATACGCATAGTGGAGCAAATCATACGCTTCGTGCACCTCAGCGCTCGGTAGAAGCTGTTTCTGAGTTTGCATTGTCGTTGACAAACGAAAGCAATCAAGTAACAGATCGTCTGTATGTGGGAGCTTCTGAAGATGCATTAAATACCTATGAAGCCGGTCGTGAATTGACGAAGTTTGCTACTCCTACTGATGCGAAGACTGCTCAGATTTGGGCAAATGCGTACGGATTACAACTTTGTGATATCGACATGTTGCTCAATAACGGGAATGCAAACTGCATGCTTGGCATGTTCGCTTCAAAGGAGGGAAAATATACCTTGTCCATCAAGAGGGCTCCGGAAGATGCAGAACTCTATCTGACGTATAATGACAATATCATTTGGAATCTGACGGAAAATCCGTATGTGTTTGATTTAACGAAGGGAACCACGAATGGTTATGGTCTGTGCGTGAAGGCACGTGCTCCGCAAGTAGCAACGGGAGTTGAGCAATCAGAATTTAATGATCAGTCTTCAGTACGCAAAGTGATCATCGATAATACGATGTATATCATCACTCCGGAAGGAAAGATGTACGATATCGTAGGAAAAAGTGCTAAATATTAAGAAATATTTGCGTATCTCAAAAAAAAGCAGTACCTTTGTACGCTTTTTGAATTAAAATGAAAAGAACGTATCACATACCGACTGTAGAAATAATGGTGTTAGCACCGGAACTTGTTATGCAAGACAATTTCTCATTGCATACAAGTAACTCTATGGGAGATCTCGCTCCTGCGCGTCATGTTCTTCAGCGTTCAGGGAATAAAGTGTTTTAAAGAAAGAGGAAATCAGGATACTGAATATCGACTAAAGACAGGCCTTCTGCAGGTGCAGAATGGCCTGCTTTGCATCTATTATGAGCGGCAATGACTTCTGCTAATTGCGCCTCAGTCATTCGTCCTTTACCGATCTCAAACAGCGTACCTACTACCGCACGAACCATATTCCGCAAAAAGCGGTCCGCCGTAATCACGAAATAGGCTTCGGTCTCATTCACCCGAACCCATCTCGCTTCCCGTACATCGCAGATAGTGGTCTTCACGTCCGTATGGACGCGACAGAAAGAAGCGAAGTCCTGTTTGCCAAGCAGCAACTGTGCCGCATTATTCATCGCCTCGAAATCCAATCCTGCTGCTACACGTGCATGTGTAACCTGTAAGAACGGATCTTTGCGAGTAGTAATCCGATAGTGATACGTGCGTGCTATAGCATCAAAACGTGCGTGCGCAATATCTTTAACACGACAGATATCACGTACGGCAATAGATGCCGGCAACAGATTATTCAACCGTGCGTCAAAATTAGTCGGCAAGGTTTGCTCTACATCAAAATGCGCAACCATCTTATCAGCATGCACCCCTGCGTCAGTACGACCGGCAAAGGTCAACGGCACGGCTTGCCGTAAGATAGTAGCAAAAGCCGTTTCCATCTCTGATTGTACCGTGTTTCCGTTCGGCTGTATCTGCGAACCATGGAAATCCGTACCGTTATATGAGAAGGTTATAAAATAGCGCATATTTGGTCATTTATTTCAGGAGAGAGCTTTGCCTTATAGGCGATGAACATTCCTCCGCCGATTAGCACAAGGCTGCGAAGCAGACTATCGGTCCATAGACCGAACGAAGGCAGGTAAGTGCGCCATGCCCAGTTCATTGCAAAGAGCGCTACCAGCAACGCCAGTATCATCCACCATCTGCCATCCACAATGCGGATACGGCACAGCAACGCCACAAAAGCGATGCCTAACAAGTAGTACAATCCATAGGAGAGTAGGTTACTTGCCGCTGCTCCTTCCATGCCGAAAATCGGAATGAGGTAGTTATTGAGCAGCAAGGCACTTACCGTCAGTATCAGCGAAAGCAAGAGGCTGAAGGCATAAAAGCGCGAATAGTTTAAAGTGTTTAGGCATATAGAGAACGTAGCCATGATCAATTGGCTTACGCCCAGGATGAGCACGATGTACTTTGCCGTTGCAAAGGTCGCGCCATTAGGTAAGATGTGGAAGATAAGGTCTATATTCACCCACATCGTCAGTAAAATCAGTCCGCCTACCAGCAGCATGTTTCGCGTCACTTGGCGCACAAGGAATGAACACTCGTCTATATTCTGCTCTTTGATAGCACGTGCCAACTGCGGCGAAGCAATAGCTGCTACCGAACGGTTCGGAACACTCACCATCACCGCCATATAGGTAGCAATAGCAAAGATACCGGTACTATCCAAACCCATCTTGGCGGTTACGAAGAACGAAGATAGGGTAGGCGCCAATACCGAAGTGACGGCAGAGATAATCAAAAAGCCCGTATAGGTAAGATACCGACGCACGAGACTCTTATTGGCGCGCAGGAAGGACCAATCTGGACGAAGATTAATCTTCTTGAGCGAGAAGAAATAACAAAGGTTGATAATCGCAGCAATAGCATAGTTGACGCAGATACCGATGACCAAACCGTCAATGGAAATCACATTATACGCCTTCAGTAAATAAATCGCCAACAATCCGACACGTACCCATAATTCACGTACACCGCGTGGTACTACGATTCGCATGAGCACGTTACAAGTCGATTCGCAAATCGCTTGGTAGAGCATAAAAAATGCCAAGGGCAATACGAAATAGTAGTGATCTACAAATAATGACGATTTATCTCCGAACCATGCACATAACGGTACGCGGCAAGCCCAGAAAACAATTGCGAAAATCAAGAATCCGACAAACGGAACAACCAACGCCCAGAAGAAGAATCCATGGTCCTCATCGCTGTCTTTCTCCTTGAAATACGGGAAGAAACGAATGATGCTGGCGTTGGAGCCCAGTTGTGCCAGACCGATAAACAAGGTCGCTGCATCGATAAGCACGCGTGCCAACCCGATTTCCTCGGTGGTGAGGAAACGGGTTAACACGAAGAACGTGGTGACAATGCCTACGGCAATGCCCAGATAGGTAACGATCGTACCACGTATCGATTGCTTAGCGATGACGCCCATCTTATGATTTACGATTGGACGATTTACGATTTATTCATTTATTTGAAGTCCAGCAGTTCTACCGTGAAAATTAGAGTAGCGTACGGAGGAATGGACGCACCTGAGCCACGCTCACCGTAAGCCAATTGGTACGGGATGAAGAATTTGTATTTCGCACCCTTCGGCATTAACTGCAAACCTTCCGTCCAACCTTTGATTACACCGTTCAACGGGAACTCAGCCGGTTCACCGCGTCGGTAACTGCTGTCGAAGACCGTACCATCGATGAGGGTACCTTCATAGTGCACCTTCACAAACGATTCAGCCGTCGGCTTCGGACCATTACCGGCTTCCAGTACTTCGTACTGCAAACCGCTTTCCGTCACCTTCACCTCCTCACGTTTGGCATTTTCTTCCAAGAAAGCTTCGCCCTCTTCTTTGGTTTTGGCTCCGAACTCTTCCGCCTTAGCGGCTTCTGCAGCTGCATTCTCCGCTTCGATACGCATGAACGTATTACGGATATACATATCTGCAGACATCACATCAAATTGGGTCGTGCGATTATACAGACCGTTGATGAAACCTTGTTTGATCAAATCATAATTGGTCTCAACACCTGCAACACCCATCAGACCGATAGGCTCTTGCTCGCGAATGGCTTTACCAATATTCTTACCTGCCTCTATGAGTTGCGGATTGCGTACGTCAGACTTCAAACCTTTGTTCACATACTCTGCAAACTCATCGAAGCCCTCTTCTGCCTCTTCTGCGTTAGCGATGATATACGCTCTGATCTGCGTACTGAAGGTCAAACCGAACGCATAATTAATGGAATCAAGCCGGCTCTCAAGCGTAATAGTCTTTGCTTTCTTCGGACATTTGGCATAGACCACTTCGGCTTTCTCGTCTTTCTCAAGCGTGCGAGCATTGCGCATTACTTCAGAAGCCTCTTCCAAACTCATTACCGTCGTATCTTCGTACAGACCATTGATGACACCTTGGAAAAATGCCTCCTCGTTCAGCGTCCATGCGTCTACTCCACGCAGACCGTCCTTCTCAAAGATCTTTGCGGAAACACCTAAGTTATGACCCAGTTCTGCGATCTCACTCCGTTGTTCTTCTTCCTCCTTGTTGAGGTAAGCGTTCTCCAAAGCATCGATGAACTCAGCGATCGTTTCATCGCTGGTATCCCCACGCAGTACATACGTGCGTAATTGCAGACCGTTGAGTACGCCTAATGCGAAGTTCACTGAGTCATTCTCGCTCTTTAACTTCACGTCTTGTGCTTTGTAACTGTTGCCGCAAGAGATCAACGCAATTGCAGCCAACAAAAAGATAGTTATCTTTCTCATTTGTAATTTGTAATTTGTTATTTTTTTGTTATTCAATTCCTAATAATTCTACCGTGAAGATCAATGCTGCATAGGGTGGGATAGAGGCACCTGCGCCGCGCTCACCGTAAGCCAGTTGGTACGGGATGAAGAATTTATACTTCGAACCGATTGACATTAACTGCAGACCTTCGGTCCAACCTTTGATTACACCGTTCAACGGGAAGGTGATCGACTCACCGCGTTTATAACTGCTGTCGAAGACGGTACCGTCAATCAGTGTTCCCTCATAATGCACACGTACGGTGTCGGTTGCTTTCGGTTTCTGACCCAACGAAGGCTCCAGTATTTCGTACTGCAAACCGCTAGCAGTAACCTTGACGCCTTCACGTTTGGCGTTCTCTGCCAAGAATTTCTCTCCGTCAGCCTTAGCAGCACCTGCAACCTTCGCTTCCAACTCTTGGAAGAAGGTATTCAACACCTGCTGTGCCTCTTGATAACTGATTTTGGGTTGGTTGTGACTGAGTACATCTTCGATACCCAGCGCCAGATCCTGATAGTTCAGTTTCTCCACACCGCTACCCATTAAATTTTGACCCATAGAAAGGCCTAATGCATAACTGATTTTGTCCATAATATAAATATTAAAACTTTAAACTTTAAAATTTCAACTTTTAAGTATTGCCGCATACCGGCTGAGATACTTACCCAATATATCAAACTCGATATTCACCACTGTGCCCACTTCGATATATTTGAAGTTCGTATTCTCGTGTGTATAAGGGATGATACAAACGGACACATAGCCCTTATCCTCCTTTATATCCGGTTCACAAACGGTCAGGCTCACACCGTTGATGGTTACCGAACCCTTATCTACGCAGAAATAACCGCGTTCGATCATTTCGGGTGACGAATCATAGGCGAAGCGGTAATACCAACTGCCGTCGGTCTCTTTGGCTTCGATACACACCGCTTTCTGATCCACATGACCCTGCACGATATGTCCGTCCAAACGACCGCCCATCAGCATGGAGCGTTCCACATTCACCCAATCTCCTTCGCGTAATACATCCAAATTGGTCAGACGCAAGGTCTCTTGCATAGCGGTGACAGTATATAAATCTCCTTCCATCTTCACCACCGTCAGGCACACGCCGTTATGCGCGATCGACTGATCGATACTCAGTGCTTCGCCAAACGGGTTGCGAAGGGTGAAATGTTTATTGGTCTGCTCGGTCTCGATCTTAACGACCTGAGCCATTGTTTCTACGATTCCTGAGAACATAATATGATGTACAATTTACAAATTTACGATTTAACGATTTATTTTACGATGTAAAATGGCAGATAAAGGGAAGTCTTTGCGCGTGAGCACAAGCAGATAGATTCCGATCAATGCCGTACCGATCAGCATTAAATGCCGCATATGCAGACCCAGTGCGAACCGACATGTATAATAGACAGCCAGTAAGACGAGGGTCAGGATGGTATAAAGTCCTATCCGTTTCAAGTCGTATGGTATCGGTGCCTTCTTCTGCCCGATAAAATACGAAAGCAGCATAATCACGAAGTAACAAACCAAACTACTACCGCAACTTGCCCAATAACCGATAATCGGCACTCCGATAACCTGTATCAGTAAGGTAATCACCAGACCGATCAGCGAGAAATAAGCTCCCCACTTGGTCTCGTCCGTCAACTTATACCAGAAACTGAGATTAAAATAGATGCCTTGGAACACATAAGTCCATAGCACTACCGGCACGATGAGCAAACCCTCCCAATAGTTGCGGGAGATGATGAACTTGAAAATGTCCAGATAGAAGATCACGCCTAACAAGATCAGATACGAGAAGATGACATAGTATTTCATCGCATCTGCGTAAGCCTCTACACTCTGTCGGTCTTTGTGTTTCGCAAACACAAACGGTTCGTACGCATACCTGAAGGCCTGGGTGAACATCATCATCACCATCGCTACCTTAAAGCACGCCCCGTAGATACCTAACTGCGTCTGTGCGTCTTCGCCGGTATATAAATATGGGAATAAGATACGATCCAGCGTCTGGTTCATGATTCCTGCTACGCCCAATACCAACAGCGGTAAGGAGTACCGTAACATCGCACCCAAAGTAGGCATGGAGAAACGACCGCCTTTGGGTAAGGTGAACGGCAACAGGCAAAGTGTCTGGATGGTGGTGGCTAAGATATTGCTTAAGAACACGTAGAACACATCGTTCTTACCCAGCACAACCAGGAACAATACATTAAAGCCGATATTCAGTACGACAAACAATAGTTTTAGTGCCGCAAATAGGATCGGCCGTTTCCGGTAACGCAGGTAAGCGAACGGGATACAAGCGAAAGCATCGATAGCCACCGTTGCGAACATCATCGCTACAAACTCCGAATGGTCCGGATAACCCAAACCGGTAGCCAGAGGATGTTGGAAAACGATCACCAACAGCGCAAAGAGCGCACTCGTACTGAATAAAGTCAGGTACGCCGTCTTATACACGCTCTTGGCATCGTAGTCTTCGCGGTTGGCGAAACGGAAGAAACCCGTCTCCATACCGTAGGTCAGCAATACCAACAATAAAGCGGTCCAAGCGTACAGGTTCGTCACGATACCATAATCCGCTTCCCGCTCCAATACGTAAGTATATAGCGGAACCAACAGATAGTTCAAAAACTTACCTATGATCGAACTTAACCCATAGATGGCGGTGTCCTTCGCCAAGGATTTCATTTCACTCATAAATCTTCAATCTTCAATCTTCAATTCCCGCAACGCAGATTACTATTTCCCCTTTCGGTGGAATTTGTTTGTAATGACTAATCAGCTCTGCCAGCGTTCCACGTTGCGTGTCTTCGAACTTCTTGGATATCTCACGACTCACACTTGCCTTGCGTTCCTCTCCGCATACTTGTGCCAACTGCTCCAACGTCTTCACCAAACGGAAGGGTGATTCGTATATAATGAAGGTTTGATCCAAAGCTGCCAAGTATTGCAAGCGTGTCTGCCTACCTTTCTTCTGCGGCAGAAATCCTTCAAAATAGAAATGGTTATTGGGCAAACCTGAGTCGACCAAAGCCGGCACAAAAGCAGTTGCTCCGGGAAGACACTGCACCTCTACATCTGCTTCGGTTGCGGCACGAACCAAAAAGAATCCGGGGTCACTGATGGCAGGTGTACCGGCATCAGAAATCAATGCGATATTGGCTCCCGCCTTCAACCGCTCCACGATATCCGCACTCGTCTCGTGTTCATTGAATTTATGATGACTCTTGAGCGGCGTGTGGATATCAAAATGCTGCAACAACACTCCGCTTGTGCGTGTGTCTTCCGCCAAAATCAAATCCACAGACTTCAAGGTCTCAATAGCCCGAAACGACATGTCTTGCAGATTGCCTACCGGTGTCGGAACAATATAAAGCATTTATCCAAAACGTCTGTGCAGGGTGACAATAAACTGCTGGTACGTGTTGCTCTCCGTATCCCAGCCGAACTTAGCAATATAGTTCATGGCTTCGTCAAACGAACCCAGTTCGTTCAATTCCGTCAATGTGCGTTGCATCAATTCGGCATTCTGACCGAATAACTCACGTTGGTACAAGAAGCGGTCGCCTAATGAGATAGCCAAACGGATGTCATCTACCGGTTTACCATACAACACTGCTTTCGGAGCAACCGGTTCTTCGAATAACTTCGGTTCGGTTTTTGTTTCTACAACCGGATCAGGCTCAACAACGGGTTCCGGTTCTACCACCGGTTCGGGTTTCACAACTGGTTCCGGCTCAACGATTGGTTCCGGCTCAGGCTCTACGGATGGCTTTTCAACCTCCACAATCTTCTCAACCACTTTCTCTACCACCTGCGGTTCCGGCTCCGGACGATTCTTCAAGTCCTCCAACTCCGCCTCCAGCGAAGCGATAACGGCTTCATTCGTTTGCTGAGCCTCCTCGAGCGCAGCTATCCGCGCCTCGAGGGACTCAAAATATTTAATAAGTTCTTCCATATTATTCAGTCATCTTTCTCAGTTTCTTTAACAAAGCAAACATGATAATCGCACTTGCCAAACACAAGGCAATCAGAATAGCCCAGTTATACATCAACGGAATCTTATTCCATAATGCGGACGGAATAGAACTCAAATAGTTACCGATGGCCGTTGCGGCAAACCAACCACCCATCATCAGTCCTTTGTATTTCGGCGGTGCTACTTTCGTTACAAACGAGATACCCATCGGGCTTAATAACAACTCAGCAATAGTCAATGTGAAATAGGTTGAGATCAACCATGCCGGAGACAGGATAGGCTCTGTGCGATCGCCCAAATCCATAGGAGAAGTGAGCGAACTCGATGCCAATGTGATAATTCCGAATCCAAGAGCTGCAACCAACATACCCCAAGCAATACGAGCCGGAGCACTTACTTCTTTACCGCGTTTCTCCAAAGCGGCAAAGAATGCCATACTGAACGGAGTCAGAGCTACCACAAAGAACGGGTTGAACTGTTGGAATTGTTCTGGATTGACATCAATAGGATTCGCCATTCTGCGGAAAAGGAAGATAGCTCCTGCCCAAAGAGCAAAGGTGGAGCATGCGCAGATTATACGATTACGCAGTTCTTTTGTTTGGAAAGTAGCAAATGCCGTATATACCGAAGCGGCTACCAACGCCAGCGAGAAGATGTTAAAACCAAATCGCATTTTGCCATGAACCATAAGGTTCGTGTATTTCTTTGCAAAGAAGGTAAGCGCTGAACCGTTTTGGTGGAACGCCATCCAGAAGAAGATAACTACACCGAATACCAACAGCAACGCGATGATACGGTCTTTCGTTTGTTGCCGGGTCAGTTCTATCACTTCGCCCTTCTCATCTGCCGCTTTCACTTGCTTGGCCGTTACATCGGCATGCTTGAACCAATTGCGGCATGCGAAATAGATCAACGCTGACAAGATCAACGAACCACATGCCACACCAAAGCATAATCCGTATCCGCTATACAATGCTTCTAAATATTGCGGGGCTTGGTCTCCGTAAGCGGCTACTGCGTCAGCAGCGTACTTAAAACCGAACTTGGCAAGATGGGAATCGGTTATCCATTTGGCAGTTGCAGGAGCAAACATAGCACCGATATTGATTGCCATGTAGAACAACGAAAAGGCGGCATCGCGACGGTCTGCGTATTTCGGGTCATCATACAAATTACCTACTAATACTTGTAAATTTCCCTTAAAAAGACCTGTTCCTAACGATACCAGACCTAAACCGCTGAACATGACTGCTTTGCCGATCACGTCGGGAGCGGTAGGAATAGCTAAAGCCAGGTATCCAAGGAACATCGTTAACATACCGATTACCACACATTTGCCGTAACCGATCTTGTCAGCAATGAAACCGCCGATTAATGGTGAGAAGTAAACGATAGCAAGGAAAATGGCATAGACCTGTCCGGCGGCTGCCTCGGTCCAACCGAATTTAGCTTGCATAAACAACGTGAAGATGGCTAACATCGTGTAGTAGCCAAAACGCTCGCCTGTGTTCGCCAAGGCTAACGCAAATAATCCTTTTGGTTGATTCTTAAACATAAACTATAAATTTTCAATTATCAATCTTCAATCTTCAATGATGGTGCACCATCCGTGTTTGTCTTCCGCTCTGCCGAATTGGATATCTCGCAATGCGTGGTACAACTCCGTCAGTACCGGACCCGGTTCATTACCGAAAGAGTAGGTAACCCCCTTCTCCGGATCCACCACTTTATCCATCGGACTGATGACACATGCCGTTCCGCAAGCAGCCGCTTCGCTCATCTCACTCAATTCCTCCAACCGGATATGTCGCCGCGTCACTTTCATTCCTCGCTCTTTCGCCAAGATCATCAGACTGTCATTCGTGATACTCGGCAAAATCGCACTACTTCTCGGCGTCAGGTACTCATACTCGCTGCATGGCTGGCTGTCTCCGGCGACTCGCCGGATTCCAATGAAATTCGCTGCCGAGCATTCATCAATATACCGATGATACTTCGCGTCCAAGAACAAGCAATCCATTCCCATCGCGTGTGCCGGTTCGGTAGCACGGAATGAAGACGCGTAGTTACCGCCAACCTTAAACTGACCCGTTCCGAACGGAGCCGCTCTGTCAATATGGCGGTTCACGATGAACGTCGTGCAATGGAACTTACCCGGGTAGTACGGACCGATCGGCGAAGGAATCACAATGAACTCAAAATCCCTGCCCGGACCCACACCCAAACGCGGTGTCGTACCAATCAATAATGGTCGGAAATACAAAGTGGCACCCGTCCCGTATGGCGGAACAAAATCCATGTTTTTCTCCAAAGCCAACCGTATCGCGCGTCCAAACAACTCCTCAGGAACAGGTTCCATATACAATCCCTTCGCGCTATGCGCCATTCGTTTCGCATTCTCCCTCCAACGGAAAATACGTATCTTCCCATCTATTCCTCGAAAAGCCTTCAACCCTTCAAATGCCTCTTGCCCATATTGCAGGCAGGTTGCTGACACGTGCAAATGCATGAACTTGTCTTTCGTGGCGTACGGTTCCTCCCACGCGCCATCATGATACCCTGCCCGAACAATATATTCCGGCTCGGTATAATGAAATCCCAAACTACTCCAATCGATATCTTTCATCTTTCAAATCTTCATTCTTCAATCTTCATTCTTCAATCTTCAAACAATGTATCTAATATACTCAATTCCGTTTGCCACGGATGTTTATCTGTCCAAATCTCTCCACTCCAGTCCGTTGTACGGAATTTTGGCTGTCGGCTATTAGCTATTGGCTTTTCTCTTTTTAGCAGCGAGACCAGCGTTGCGTTCATCTCGTCATTCAGGTCGATCAACCATTTGTACTCTTTTTCGTAGAACGGTCGCAAGTAGTCTGCGAAGTACATAAAGTACGGTGTGTGTTGGTAAGCACTGACCAGTGTTATCCAGTGCTGGTGTTGCCATCTGCTCTGATAACTGATCTGTATGTCTCGCGTCAACTGTTTGTGTTCCACTTTACCTACTGGAACGGTTAGTCTCACCAATTCTCCTTTCGCGTCGCGTATCAAGCATCGATTTCTGAACGTCTGTTTTTCAAACGTCTCCATCTGCTCAATCGTGGCAGGTTCGCTCATCAGTGCCTGCATGTACGACAGCGGAGGTAAATATGCCGTAGGCAAAATCATTGTTTAGCTCGTTTGCCGATTCGGTTCCAGCGGATCTTATGATGGTCTTTGTCAATACTCAACCAAACGAACACAGGTCGTCCGACGATATGATCTTCAGGTACAAAACCCCAGTATCGACTATCCGCACTGTTATGACGGTTATCGCCCATCATCCAGTAATAATCCATCTCGAATGCATACTCCTCGCCTATCTTCATGGACTTGAACTCATAGGCATCTGCGATACGCTTGTAGATCCAGTAGTTCTCCTCCGTAATCAAGATCTTATCGCCTTTCTTCGGAATATAAATAGGTCCGTAGTTATCTCTTGTCCACTCGTTATGACCCAACGGATAAACATCGCCTTCCAGGTCTTGCTCGACCTCAACGGCAATCACATGCGGATTCTTTTCCAGGGTCTCTTTGGTCTCCTTCGTTAACGGGAAATGATACACATCTCCTTTGCGGTTCTGAATCCGGTCTGCCATACTGATACCTAACTTATCCATGTATTTTGCGGTTAAGATATGTCCGTCGGTATAAACCAGATAATTCAATTGCACGCCTTCCCGTTCCGGCTCTTGAATCCAGTCTGTGTTCTGTGTTCTGTGTTCTGTGCTCTTCGTGAAAATCACATTATCCGTGATTTTCAACGAATCTCCCGGCTCGCCTACGCAACGTTTCACGTAGTTCTCACGCCGATCCACCGGTCGAACTTTCACGTCCTTCAAATCTTTCTTCGTGATCTGAACCAATCCGCGATCCGTAGGAATACTCATCTCCATCATTCCCGGTTGCTCTAACTTATAACGAACCGTGTAGTAGTCCGGACTTTCCACTTTTGCCAGTACTGTGTCACCTGCCGGGAAGTTAAACACCACGATATCGCCCTTCTTCGGACTCGTCCAACCCTTCAGTCGCTTGTACGCCCAATGCGGTTTATCGATGTAACTCTTACCGCCGCCTAACCATTTCGGAGCGGTGTGTTGCATCAACGGCATCGATAACGGCGTCATCGGAACACGCGCTCCGTACGCCATCTTATCGACGTACAGAAAGTCACCAACCAGCAAACTCTTCTCCAGACTGGAACTCGGAATCTGGTAGTTTTGGAAGATGTACAAGTTAATGAAATAAACCGCTACCAACGCAAATACAATCGCGTCAATCCAACTGCACAGGGTGTACAGAGCAGGCTTCGTGTTTTTGTACTTCCTCCACCAACTATAGTTGATATACTTGGTTGTGAAAGCGTCCACGATCAGCGGTAACAATACCAGCCAACCCAGACTCTTCCAGTCGCCCCATGCGACCCAAATAACGAACGCTACATAGAGTGCGCCCCATACTCCCGCGCGAATCCATCCTCCACGCGGCACTTCTTTTATTCTATCTTGAAAAGTCTTCATTGTCATACTCGTCTCCTATGCATCTAGGGGTCTCATCGTGGGTGTCACGTATCATACCCATACCTATAATATACTACGTATATTATCCCGTGATTTTGATTTTTTTACTGTTTTAACGATTCCGCAGCCAGTACTGCTCCTAATGCAAAACCCCGTCTTCCTTTCGCTATATGCGTGATAATAATCGTATCTTCTTCGCTATCCCATTTCACCTCGTGCGTTCCCGGCACTTCACCTTCTCGAATACTCTCAATCGGTACACCATTTGCATCATTGAGCGGTGAAACCGCGCTCATTATATCATTACTCAGGGTCTTTGCCGTCCCGCTTGGCTTGTCTAACTTATGAATATGGTGGATCTCAGTAATAGACGGCATGTACTGCGGTTGGTTTACCATCTGCTCCGCCAAGAACTTATTGACACAAAAGAAAATATTCACCCCCACCGAGAAATTGCTGCTCCATATCAACATCGTCTTACCTGTCTTTTTGTCAACTATCAACTTTCTACTGTCAACTTCTCTCAACTCTAAACCCTCAACTCTCAACTTTTTTACATCCCAACCTGTCGAACCACATACTACCGGCACGCCTTGTTCCCAGGCCTTGCGCACATTCGTTTCCGCTGTGCCCGGTGTCGTGAACTCAATCGCCACATCTGCACCCTTCAAATCAAACACATCCCCTACGTCAATACGAGCCACAATCTCGTGGCCTCTACTCAGGGCGATTTCCTCAATCATATGCCCCATCTTCCCGTATCCGATAAGTGCTATTTTCATAACTTTTTATTTTATTGGGGTCCCCGGAGTAAACCAAGCAGTAGGCTGTTTGCTATGGGGAGAGCGTAGCGTAAGGCGGAGTGTTATAGGAGCTACGAGGTAGCGACTCACACGAGCCTTAACGTAAGCGGGCGCAAAGGTACAAAAAATAAATGACATATGCAAGCATATGCCATTATTTTCATATAAATGTGTAAATTCCGTCAATTTTTACACATATTATGTGTTATTTTATCTACTATTTCTGCAATACTTGTCTTTCCGTCGTTTTTTACTACAAAACTGACTGCTGAAGACTGATTACTGAAAACTCGCTGTGCCTTTACACGCGCGCGTACCTTATCTATATTGTCGGGGGAAGCATCATTTCCATAATCCCTTGCAATAGTGCGCGCAATACGAACCTCTTCCGGCGCGTCCACTACAATCACTTTATCGCAAAGGGTATCCAATCCCGCCTCATATAAGATAGCCGACTCTACAAAAAGACAACTCTTCACTCTTAACTCTTCACTCTTCGCTCTAATGTCTTCCTTTACGGCAGGGTGAACGATCTGGTTCAAATGCTCCAATAACTCCTTATCTTCAAACACCCGTCTCGCTACATATGCCGTGTTATAGGTTCCTTCCACAAAAGCCTCCTCACCCAATAACTCAATAATTGCTTGCTGTACATCTTTATTCTCCGCAATGATCCGTTTTGCCTCCCGGTCACAGTCATAGACCGCAAAGTCTCGCCTTGCCAACTCCTGCGCGATCGTGGATTTCCCACTGCCAATACCTCCTGTGATCCCAATAATCATAATAGGTCTGTATTCTGTATTCTGTACTCTGTACTCTGTATTCTGTATTCTGTATTCTGTATTCTGTCAGCCCGTAGGCCGGTCTAAAACTGGAAATAAATAAACGGTTGCATGTCAGCTGTGACGAACTGATAGATGACCACGATGGCGATACAAACGGCTATCACCATCAACCAGAGCGGCATCTTGGCGAACCATAACCGATAGCGTCTTTTCCAGTTCGTCGGTAACCAGTGAATGATCATTCCGGCAACGAACATCGCTACTACCCAGCGGTACTCCCAAAGGAAATCCGGAATAATCGCACTATTCCATGCCCCGCCTATCTGGTTGACCATATTCTTCGCCGTTGACCATGCTACCTCATTCGCGGTTGCCGGATCAAGATTGCTGCTGGACCGGAAGAACAGACGCGTGAAGGTAATAAATGTAAAAGTCTGGAGTATAGCCCATGCCGTACCTATCGACTTGGTGAACTTATTATCGGCACCTTCGCATAAGAAATAGATATACCGTATTGCCGTACCGATCCATACGATAGCTGCCCAAACGGCAAACAGACGCCATGCCGGAAGGTTCGTCGTGTAATCCAGTACGCACAGACCTGCGGTCAGCAAAGTCATTGCCCCGAACCGTAAATGCCAACCCGTCTCGCGCCAGATCTTATTGATGATCATTCCGATGCCGTTGATACCGCCCCAGATGATAAAGTTCCAACTCGCACCATGCCATAAACCACCCATCACCTGCGTGATAAACGAGTTCAAGTTCGAGTAAAGAAGTTTCTGCTGATTACTGATTACGGATGACCGATGGCTTATAATCTTGTCCCACACAAACACTCCAACCATAAACACGGCAAAAGGAACCAGTATCCAGATCCACCAACCCGTCAATGCGGCAGAGACCAATGCAATAACCGACAACCAGAAATAGGTGCCAAACCCGATCTTGCGGTTTCCTCCCAACGGAATATAGAGATAGGTCTTTAGCCATCTGCCCAACGACATATGCCAGCGTCTCCAGAACTCTTGCGGATTCTGACTCTTGTACGGACTGTTGAAGTTCATCGGCAGATAGAATCCCATCAGCATCGCGATACCGATGGCGATATCCGTGTAACCGGAGAAGTCGGCATAGACCTGCAGCGAGTACGCGAACAGCGCAAACAGGTTCTCAAATCCCGAAAACAAAAGCGGATTATCGAAGACGCGGTCAATAAGGTTCACCGCCAGATAATCGGACATGATGATCTTCTTCGCCAAACCGTTCAATATCCAGAATACCGCTATACCGAATGCCCTGCGACTTAAGTGATACGGTTTGTATAACTGCGGAATGAACTCTTCGGCGCGCACGATAGGTCCCGCTACCAGCTGCGGAAAGAAACTGACGTAGAAACCAAAATCGAGAATGTTCCTCACCGGTTGGATTCGTCCCCGATACACATCGGCCGTATAGGAGATCACTTGGAAGATATAGAACGAGATGCCTACCGGCAACACGATCGTATCGACACTGAAACGACCTGTCTCGGCAAAACCGTTACCGACATAAGCAAACACATCAAACACCCGAAAACCCGTACCGAACAGGTCATTGACCATGTTGGTGAAGAAATAGGCGTACTTGAAATAGGCCAATAAACCCAAATCGATGATTATCGACAAGCAAAGCCAAAATTTCTGAATCCTTAATTCTGAATTCTTAATTCCTCGCGCGATGAGCCAGTCGGATAGGGTGACGAAAAGCAGAATAAGCAGGAACAGTCCGCTGGTCTTGTAGTAAAAGAACCAACTGACGAACATCAAATAGACGTTACGAAGATGCATTCGCCGGTTACTGCTGGCCTTCTTACCGCTCATGATCAGCGCAAAGAGCGCAAACACCAACGCGAAGAACCCCCAGAAATAGAACTGGGTGAACAGCAACGGACTATCTTCGTTAAATGCAAATATGTGGGATAGGAAATCCATTTCCTTTCAATTTTCACTTTTCACCTTTCTCCATTCCTCCCAGTATCCACTCCACTACGGCGTTACCGGCTTTCTTGGCGCCATTACGATAAAAATGCACGCCGTCACTGCCTGCCAGACCTGCTTCTTGCCAACGCAGCATACTGCCGCTTCCTCCCATCCAATTATACAGACTGAAATAGGCGATATTCTCTTCCAACGCCATCTTATGCAATAATTTATCCATGTACGGAACCATCGGATAGGTCTGCCAATCGCCGTCTTTCTTTCGTATCATGTCACTCGGACCGATAAACAGGATACTGGCTTCGGGCGCACAACGTTGTACGTACCTTACTTGGTCGCGTAATCCTTTCACGATGCTTTTGATCGTACTCGGTTGTTCGTTAAACGGTATCGCGTTTCCGCCGAACTGCATAATGATCAATTTCACATTCTCCTCCGTGTAGAACGTTGCCAACTGCGTGCTGTCCATCTTCGTGAATACAAGACCTAAGCAACCACGCATGGGGATGTTATCCACGATCACACCCGTGTCACTCTCTTGCGAAAGACCGTACACCGCTCCTTTGCCGCTTAACCAAACCGTGTCTCCGTTCGTCTCATAACGGATCGTACTGTCTGCGAAGATCTTCCATCGTTCGTAATGGGCACTCTCCATCTGCGGTTTGCAAACGGCTATGATATCCTCACTACCGCTTACCAGGCTGTCCGCCATGATAGCTACCTGACCCATCACACCGTACAAACCGTCTTTGCGCTGGTCGCGTTTGGGTCCATAGACCAAATATCGTTTGGGACCGTTCTGCGGTGTGATGATCTTGCCGTTCATCTGCAACTCCTGACGTGTTGTGCGGGTAGGGATCGTCTGGGCTAAGGGCATCAGACCTACACCCTGCCCACCGTACCGTTTCTGCAGCGTTTCACGGATCTGCATGGTCATTCGGTCTTCCTCTATCTGACTGTCTCCGTAATGCAACACCCGCACACGACGTTCGCCTGTCTGCGACAAAGAAGCATAGAAAGACTGCAAGAAAATCCTACTATCAGTCGTCGAATCGACGGTGATTTGGGGGAGGGGTAGCCTCTCCTCGCTCTTCTCCGGAGGGGCTGGCGTATCTAGCGTATCTAGTCTCTCTAGAGTGTCTAGAGTATCTAGTTGCTCTATCTCCTCCCCTTCATGGGGAGGTTGGGAGGGGCTTATCACCTCTGCCAAGGTTGGCCACCGTACTTCCGTTCCGGCGAACGCAACACGTCCCGGCAACACCAAACACAGGGCTGCCAGACATGCTAACACGCAAGCAAAAAACAGAAGAACTTTATACGGCCTCATAACATTTACAAATCACAAATCATCAATCACATATCACCAATCACTTTTATTTTCTCCAAAGTGATTTACTGAACAACAGTAAGACAGTGAAGATCTCCAAACGACCGATCAACATCACAAACGTAGCTACCCATTTGGCAACGTCCGGTAGGGCTGCATAGCAACCACTCGAACCCCATTGACCGATCGACACGCCTACGTTTCCGATCATCGACACCGCGATACCGATCGACTCGTCAAAACCGATTCCGCAAGCACAGAAACAGATCGACGCCAGTACGATGATCATGACGTAGAAGAACATAAACGCCACAATATTACTGGTGGTCTGTTCCCGCATGGTTACGCCGTTGAAACGAACCGGAATAACGGCATTGGGGTGAATACGGCGTTTGATCTCCGCTAATGCGGACTTGGCAAAGATAGCGATACGAACCCATTTCATACCTCCTGATGTCGAACCCGACGCACCGCCGGTGAACATCAGGAAGAAGACTAACATCCATAGTACCGGAGGCCAGATCATATAGTCGGAAGCCACAAATCCCGTACTGGTGATGGTCGAGATAGCTGTGAACAGACCGATTCGGATACTGGACAGCATATGGGTATGAATCAGCAGACCTGTCGCCAGCACGATACCGGCTACGATACAGGCACTCACATACCACCGTGTCTCTTCGTCTTTCACCAACCGTTCCGGTTTGCCACGGAACAGGTAGATCAACTGCGTGAAGTTAATACCGGACAGCAACATAAAGACCGCTATCGTCCATTGGATAGATGGTCCGTACGCAATCACACTGTCGTTATGCGAGGCAAAACCACCCGTCGAGATAGTCGCCATCGAATGACAGATAGCGTCGAACTTACCCATTCCGAAAACCCAAAGTAAGATGCCTTCCGCTATCGTCAAACCGATATAGGTTAACCACATATGCTTGGCGGTATCGGCGATACGGGGACTTAGTTTCTCGTAACTGACACCCGTCACTTCGGCGCTATAGAGCTGCATGCCGCCTAAACCGAACATCGGCAGGATGGCGACACTCAGCACGATGATACCCATACCGCCTATCCATTGTGCCATTGATCGCCAGAGCAGTGTCGAATGGGTTTGTGCCGCTACGTCGGTGAAGACGGTCGAACCGGTGGTGGTGAATCCTGCCATCGTCTCGTACCAGGCATCGGTGAAACTCGGTAAGGTACCGCTTAACCAGAAAGGTAACATACCGAAGAGCGAATAGACAAGCCACACGGTTGCCACGATCACGTAGCCTTCCCGTTCGCCGACCCGTCTCTCTGCTTTGCGACCGGCGCCTACCATCCACCAACTGCTGATCCATGTGATCGCACTGGCTGCTATCCACGCACCGAAATCGGGTTCGTGATACCACCACGCCGCAAAAGTGGGCACTAACATGAATAGTGCCTCCAGCGTTGTCAGTACGCCTAAGGTCTTGAAGACTATGCGCCAGTTAAACGTCCGTGTCATTTGAAGAACCGCTCTAAGTTACGTATCACATGACTCTTGCAGAACAATACCACCAAATCCCCGGGGATGATCTGCGTGTCACCGTTCACTAATATACCTTCGTTTGCACGAACGATACCGCCTATGTTGGCTTCGCTCGGCAGATTCATCTCTTTGACCTTGCGACGGGTGATCAGACTGCCTTCTTTGGCTTCGAACTCCACGATCTCGGCGTCCGCACTCGTCAGGTTATGTACGCCGCGTACGCTGGCATCCAGTAACATCTGGTAGATATAACTGGCTGCGATAGTCTTCTTGTTAAGTACCGTACCGATATCCAATCCTTCCGCCATCGGGATATAATCGAGGTTCTCCACCTCGGCGATGGTCTTGCGCACACCAAAACGTTTGGCTGCCAGGCAGGCGAAGATATTCGCTTCACTGCTGTCCGTCACGGCTACGAAAGCGTCTGCATCTTGGATCCCTTCTTCCTTGAGAACGGACATGTCGGTACCGTCGTCATTGATGATCAAGGCGTTCGGCACTTTCTCGCTCAGTATATTGCATAACTCTCGGTCCGTCTCAATGATCTTGATATTCATCTCGTCCATCAGTTCGGTAGCCGCTTTACGGGCAATACGTCCGCCGCCTAAGAAGATCACATTCTTGATCTCCCGTTTGGACTTGCCCAACTCTTCCCGCATAAACTCCATGTTCTCTTTCGGACACATGCAATACACCATGTCGCCTACTTCCACCGTGTCCTGACCGCGTGGGATAATCGTGTCCTGATCCCGTTTGATGGCGACGATACGGTATTTGCCATGATTATAGATACCCGAGGCAAAAGTCTTACCGATCACTTTGGCACCTGTCCGCACTTTGATCACGCATAACTCCAACGCGCCTTGTGCCAGGTGCAGGTGGTAACGCATCCAGTTGGTTCGCAGACTCTCTTCGATCTCATTGGCGGCTAATACCTCCGGATAGATCAGATGGTTAAGACCCATCTGCTCGAAGAACTTCTTATTCTCCGGCAACAGGTACTCATAGTTGTCAATACGCGCCAAGGTACGCTTGGCACCCAGACTGTTGGCGATCAGACAAGCTGTCATGTTCTCCGTCTCATGCGGCGTAACGCTGATGAACAGGTCACAACCGTTCACTCCTACGTCCCGTAAGTCATGAATAGAGGTCGGATTTCCTACCTTGGTCAACATGTCGTAGTTGGCGCTCAAGTCCCCTAAACGGTCTTGACGCTCGTCCAACAGACTGATCTCCATATCTTCACGACTCAGCAATTTCGCCAAGTGTGTTCCTACTTCTCCGGCACCTGCAATAACGATTCGCATAAACCCTCCTTATCTAATTTAAGCATATGGTAAAGCTCTTTGGTAGAGCCGTGTTCTACAAACTGATCGTCGATACCCAAACGAATGACACGTGGATTATAACCATGATCCGCCATCCATTCCAATACTGCACTGCCCAAACCACCGGCGATCATTCCGTCTTCGGCAGTGACGATGGTCTTGTATTTCTTACCCACTTCGTGCAGTATCTCTTCATCCAGCGGTTTTAACCACCGCATGTCGTAGTGCGCGATACTCAAATCTTCATTCTTCAATCTTAAATCTTCAATCGCGTCAGCGACGACGTTTCCGATCGCCCCTATCGTCAATACCGCGAAATCTTTGCCGTCCCGTAACTTCACACCCTTCCCGTATTGTATTTTACAATCTTCAATCTTCAATCTACAATCTTCAATCGGCGTCCTTCCACGTGGATACCTTATCGCCACAGGTCCATCCAACTTCTCAGCCAGTATCATCATCTGCCGTAAGTCTTCTGCCGTACGCGGGGCACATATCTGCATGTTCGGGATCGGTCTCAAGTATGCCAGATCCAACAGACCATGGTGGGTGGCACCGTCGTTACCTACGATACCGGCGCGGTCGATACAGAACACGACATGCAGGTTCTGCAGCGCCACGTCATGTATGATATTGTCGTAAGCACGCTGGAGGAATGTGGAATATTCATTGCAGTAAGGCAGCATACCTGCTTTTGCCAAACCGGCACTGAACGTTACGGCATGTCCTTCGGCGATTCCCACATCGAAAACCCGGTCAGGGAACTCCTTTTGCATGATACTCATCGAACAACCCGACGGCATTGCCGGCGTGATACCTACGATCTTCTCATTCTTCTTCGCCAACTCCAACAGCGTCTCCCCAAACACCTCCTGCCAGAGTGGCGGGGGCATCATTCCATCATTGAGCGACGTAGTCGCGCTCATTCCATCATTAGCCCGTTGCCCCGTGGCAACGTCAAACTCACCCGGCGCATGCCAAACGGTCTGGTCGTTCTCCGCAGGGGCGTAACCTTTGCCTTTTTTCGTGATGATATGCAGCACTTTCGGACCGCGGTGGTTCTTGATCTCACTCAGGATACGAACCAGACTTATCACGTCGTGACCGTCCGTAGGACCGAAATAACGAATGTTAAGTCCCGTGAAGATATTATTGGCTTGTCTGCTCAGCGCCGCTTTCCAGTTGTTGTTACGCCGTAAGATCCGTTGCCGTTTCTCTTCGTTCATCAGGTGTAACTTCACCGCTAATTGATAGAGCCGCCAACGCCATTTGTTATAGGTTTCGCTCGTCGTCAGATCAACCAAGTACTGCGTGATACCGCCTTTGAGCGGGTCGATGGCCATGTTGTTATCGTTCAGCACAATGAGCAGATTGTTCTTGTCCATCGACGTGTTGTTCAATCCCTCAAATGCCAAACCGCCCGTCATTGCGCCATCTCCGATAATAGCTACCACATTGCGAGACTTTCTACTCTCAACTTCTCTCAACTCTGAACTCTCAACTCTAAACTTTTCTGCAATATCGATTCCCAGCGCAGCGGAAATCGAGTTGCTCGCATGTCCTGCAATAAACGCATCATACTCACTCTCCATCGGGTTCGTGAAAGGGGACAGACCCTTGAATTGCCGGTTCGTGTGAAAACGGTCGCGCCTGCCGGTCAGTATCTTGTGGGCATAAGCCTGATGACCCACATCCCATACCAACTTGTCGTTCGGCGTATCGAATACATAATGTAACGCAACCGTCAATTCGATCGTTCCTAACGACGAACCCAGATGCCCCGGATTCGTGCTCAGCGCCTCGATGATGAAATGCCGCAACTCCGCACAAACCTCCGGCAGTTCTTCCACATTCAGCTTCTTCAAATCTGCCGGCGAATCAATACTATTGATATACTTATATTCCATTAAATTTTCAATCTTCAATCTTCAATTTTCAATCTCCAATTGTCTTCTTTCCCACGCGCATAAGCGCACACTAACGCAATTTAGCGCACAAAAGTACTGCTTTTTTTTGATATATGCAAATTTATTTGCAATATTGTGCATTTTTCTTGATTTATTTGCGTATATGAAATATTTTATGTAATTTTGCACCCACAAATTAAAAAAATGTGTATTTCTATTAGACAAAGCATATTGCTATTCGCTCTTTTTCTATTGGCCGCATGTGGCAAGAAGGATTCTTCGCTGGACGAATTAGATGCACTGATAGAAAATCATCAGACCGTTCAGGAGCAATACCAGGCACGGTTGGATTCAATGCATGCAGAATATCATTTCAGTCAGATGACGGATGAGGAGCGTTTTGACTGCTGCGGCAGATTCATTGATATGTATCGCGGTTTTAATCTCGATTCCCAATATGTGTATGTTCAGCAGCGTTTTGAGTTGGCATCTCGATTGACTAACAGGAAATACATACAGGCTGCCAGGATGAATAAGGCTGAGGTGCTGATGCGATCCGGTATGTATCATGAAGCTTTGCTTAGCTTGGATTCGGTAACTGCTTTGTTTATTGAACCTGTTTATCTTCCTTATTACTATTATCTGCGCCGGACGCTTTATGGCTTGATGGAGGATTTCGCTATTACCGATTCTGAGAAAAACCGGTATCATCATTTAGCGCAAGATTATCGTGATTCTATTATGCGGGTGGAAGAGAGGGGGAGTTTTATTCATGAACTGGTGCGTGCGGATGCTCTCTATGCCGATGGACTGTACGATGAAGCGCTCGCATTGTTGGAGAACTATGAATCAACGACCGGTGTTGAAAAGAACCAAGAGGGGCTCATAGCTATTACCAAGGCGCAGATATACCGGGCTATGGGGAATCGTGAAGAGGAGAAACGGTATCTGATTATCTCCGCTTCTGCGGACTTGAAAGGAGCGGTCAGGGAATATATCGCCTTGCGGGAACTGGCAGTGTTACTCTATTATGAAGGTGATATAGAGCATGCATATCGCTATATGACTTGCGCTATCGAAGATGCCAACGAGAGCAATATGCGTATCCGTTCTTTTGAGATCAGTACAATCTATCCTATTGTAGAGCAAGCCCATCAGCGGCAAGAGACAATAAGAGCCCGGATGTTACGAGGCTTAATAGTCAGCATTACTCTGCTGGCGAGCTTGTTAAGTTTGTTCCTTATCTATAGCGCACGCAAGCGTAAACAATTGGAGGCATTGAATATTCTGTTGAGAAATTCAAATATAGACCTGCAACAAAGCAATCAGATTAAAACGGTCTATATCGGTCATTATATGGAGATGACTTCGTTACTCATTGAACGTTTCGATAACTGGCGGAAGACACTGAATCAGTCAATAAAAAATGGCGATACCAAACGTGTGCAGACGGAGATTGCATCCCAACGGTTCACCCAAACCCAACTTAATGCTTTCTATCAGGATTTTGATGAGGCGTTCTTGAATATCTTTCCGGATTTCGTGGATAAAGTGAAAGATCTGCTGGTGGATGGTACGGAGTTTCGTATTAAAGAAGGCGAGAAACTCAATACCGATCTGCGTGTATTATGTTGTATTCGTTTGGGAATAACCGATAGTACGCAGATAGCTTCGTTCTTGCGTTATTCACTCTCTACTATCTATAATTCACGCACCCGAATGCGCAATTTAGCGAAGGGAAATCGTGACGAATTTGAGCAAAAAGTCACTACTTTGTGATAAGTGCCTGATTTTTGTTAAATACTTTAAAACGAGCTGCATATCAAAAAAATGCGGCTCTTTTTTACTACTTTTTACTAGCATGCTCTTGTCTATATGCGCAAAAAGCAGTAATTTTGCATCGTCGAATCAATTTTAATCTAAAAGTTAGGCTTATGAAAACACATTTTCTCTCTTTGGTACTGACTGTGATGTTAGCAGTCGCTCCGTGTTTTGCAAATCGTATTTATCTGATTGGTGATGCTACACCGGGTGGATGGTCTTTGGACAATGCCGCGCTGATGGTGCCGGCTGCGGATGGTGTGTATGAGTGGGTTGGTGACTTGAACGCCGGTGCACTCAAGTTTGTGACACATCATGATTGGTTGCCATCGTATGGCCCTGCTACGGATAATACCGCACTGTCTATTGGTACTGTTGATTTGGCTCTTCGTTCTAAAAATGCAGATCCGGATAATAAGTTTGCGGTCGCTGCGGGACGCTACGCACTCACGATTGATATGTCCGGTGCAACGCCACAACTGACCGTAGCTGATGGTACAGGGATAGAAGATAAGGGTTTGAATGCCTATTATCCGGAGGTCATTTATGCAATTGGCTCTGCAACTCCAGCTGGTTGGACGGTGAATAACGCAATCGAGATGAGGGAGAGCGCCTTCAATTCCGGAATATTCGAACAAGTACTCACGCTCAATACAGGCGAATTGAAATTCCTTCACCAGAAAGATTGGGGTGCCGGTTATGGTGCAACGCTGGCAAATGATCCGGTGAACGGCTCCGGAGTCTATACTATTGCCGCTTTGGATGATTCGGATAAGAAGTTCGCTGTGACTTTGACAGATGCTACGGATTACAAAGTGACGGTCAATGCGGTAACAAGCTCGATGACGTTATCCTATTACCCTGAGCATCTCTATATCATCGGTCCGGCTGTGGGCGGATGGAGTTGGGATGATAACGCTAAAGAGATGACGGTTTCCGAAGAAGAAGGAGTCTTTACATGGACGGGTACATTGAGTGAAGGCGAGTTTAAGTTCTTTCCGGAGAAAGACTTTGGATCTGTGGCTTATGGCGCCACAGTGGCAGGGCAAGAGATTGCAGCAACCGGTGAGTATAATCTGGAGAAACTGGGTGCGGAAGATAAGAAATTTATTGCTCCGGCTGCAAATGTTACACTTACGGTGGACATAAAGCAGATGAAGCTTGTTTCAGTACAAAATACTGCTGAAGGTATCAGTATGGTGGCAGAGGACGGAATTATCCGTATATACGACATGATGGGTATGCTCCGCATCACTCTTCCGGCAAATGAAAATGTAACCGATAATCTCACGAAAGGTATCTATATCATGGTGAAAGGTACTGAAACGGAGAAGATAATTATCCGTTAAACTTTATGAACACAAAATCAATCCCTATTACACTTATCCTCTTATTCGCTTGTGTCTTCCCTTTCTGGGCGCAAGTGAGTGGAGTGATTTTGGATGAAAATGGTGAACCCATCATCGGAGCCAGTATCTTGGAGAAGGGTACGACCAATGGAACCATCACCGACTTTGACGGTAACTTCATGTTGGATGTTGCCGAAGGTGCGACATTGGAAATCAGTTACGTCGGCTATGCCACACAGTCTCTTCCAGCAGCAGCGAACATGAGAATTGTCCTCAAAGAGGATACCGAAGTGCTTGAAGAAGTAGTCGTGGTCGGTTACGGAGTCCAGAAGAAAAGCGACTTGACAGGTGCTATATCGCAGGTAACGGAGAAAGATCTTCAGAAAGTTCCCGCACCTTCGATTGGAGTGGCTTTGGAAGGTCGTGCCGCCGGTTTGCAAGTTACCGGTTCCGGCGCTCCGGGTAGTAATGTTAGTTTAAACATCCGTGGTATCGGTAGTATCAATAACTCCCAACCATTGATTGTGATTGACGGTGTGCCGACCGATGTGCCGTTGAACATGATTAACATGGATGACGTGGCGAGTGTGGACGTTCTCAAAGACGCATCTGCTACAGCCATCTACGGAAGTCGTGGTGCATATGGTGTGGTAATTATTACTACCAAGAAGGGCGATAACGAGAAAGGGCATATTAACCTCAAGGCATCGTTCGGCTTTGATCAACTCCAGCGCACATTGTCATTGCTTAAAGCCTACCAGTTTGCTTCGTTGCATAATGAGATGATGGAAGCAGCCGGACAACCCCAATATTCCGGTTATGCCGATCCTTTGGTTTTTGGAGATGGTACGGACTGGATGTCTGAACTATGGCAGTTCGCCCCGACCCAAAACTACAGTCTGAGTTATTCCGGTGGTACCAAGAAATCCAATTTCTATGTGTCCGGTGCGTATTATGACCAGAAGGGTATCATTAAGACTACGGCATACAAACGTCTGACCTTGCAATTCAATCACGATACGCAATTATTCGATTGGCTGAAGTTTGGTCATAAACTCAGTCTCAATCACGATATCAAGTCCGGTGGTGCATACAATATTCAAAATACTATGCGCGCGTTACCTACGCAACCGATATATAATGAAGATGGTACTTGGGCTGGTCCGGTAGGTTTGGCAATGTACGTAGGTGATATCGCTAACCCGATAGGAAAGATGATGGAGAACACCAGTACTACCAAGGGCTACAACATCTTAGGAAATATCTATGCGGAGATAAAGCCGGTGGATTGGCTCATTTTCAAGACTACATTAGGTGTTCAGGCTTTGTTCTGGGATGAAGAAGGGTGGACGCCTAAGTATGATTGGCAACCGATTGCGCAACCGGAATCGGAAGCGAGCCGTGAATTTGACAAGAGTATCACATGGCTTTGGGATAACACGCTTACCTTCGTCAAGACCTTCAAACAGAAGCATAACTTCACCGCCATGATCGGTTCTTCCATGCAGGCGAATACCTATGAGTTTATGTCCGGTTCCGTACAAGGTTTTATTTCCGAAACAGCCAAACAGCTGAGTAACGGTCTTTTGGAACCGACCATCTACGGCAACAAATCCGATTGGGCATTACTCTCCTTCATGGGACGTGTAACCTATGGTTACGACAATCGTTATCTGTTAACGGCTACTTTCCGTGCCGACGGTTCGAGTCGTTTTGCCAAGAAGAACCGTTGGGGCTACTTCCCCTCTGTGGCATTGGCATGGCGTATGAGCGAGGAGCATTGGTTTGAAAAGAACTTCTGGCTGTCAGATCTTAAACTGCGTGCCGGCTATGGTCAGACGGGTAACCAAGCCAGCGTCGGTAACTACGCATACGCAAGTCAACTGCAGACTGTCCAGTATGTGCTCGGTGATAAGCAAGTGCCCGGTCTCGCTCCTTGGGTGCTGCCGAATCCCAATGTGCGTTGGGAAACGGTGGAGCAGTATAACGTAGGAGCTGATTTTGCGTTCTTTGATCAACGCTTACATGCTACCGTCGATTGGTATATCAAGAATACAAACGACATGCTCGTGCCGATGTCCGTGCCTATCAGTAGCGGTTATTCGGATGAAGCAGTACCGAGCATCAATGCCGGACGGATGCGCAACACGGGTGTGGAGGTAAGCCTGAACAGTTTGAATTTCAAGAAAACGAATTTCACCTGGACCACAACGGTCAACTTCGCCTATAACCACAACACCATCCTTTCGTTAAATGACGATGTGCCGATGTATTTCGATTGCAACATACACAAAGTGGGGTATCCGGTAGCGGCCTTCTACGGCTACGTGACGGATGGTATCTTCCAGACCCAAGAGGAAGTGGATATGCATGCCGTGCAAACGATCGGTAGCGATAAGTATAGTAGTACCCAACCCGGTGATATCCGTTTCAAAGACCTCAATGGTGACGGTATTATCAATGAAGACGACCGTACTGTTCTTGGTTCTCCGACCCCGACATGGACATTCTCCATGAATAACCGCTTTGAGTTCTATGGGGTAGATATAGAGATTTATCTGCAAGGCGCAGCCGGTAATAAGATCTACAACGGAAACAGGTCGACGTTAGAGGCGATGTCTGTTGCACAGAACCAGATGACTACCGTCCTTGATCGTTGGCGTCCGGATAACCCGACGAATACCATGCCGCGTGCCGTGTTCTCCGACCCGAATAAGAACAACCGCGTCAGTGACCGTTTCTTGGAGTCCGGTGATTATCTGCGTCTGAAGAGTATCACAATAGGTTATACCTTGCCTAAGAAGTACACGAAGAAAGCCCTTATGGACGAGGTTCGCTTCTCGTTTTCGGGGCAGAACCTATACACACTGACCCGTTACACAGGACTTGATCCTGAGGTCGGTGGCAGCGGTATTGACAGTAATGTCTATCCGCTCACCCGTAATTTTACATTTGGTCTTAATATAACCTTCTAATGCTTATGACTATGAGAAAAAAGATATTGTGTATCCTATTAACAGCGTTTGCGGTTGCATCTTGTAACTTCTTAGATCGCCAACCCTGGGATACGGTCGATACGACCAATGGTTTCCAAACGGCGGCAGATGCTGAAGCGGCTGTGAATGCTTGCTACCAACCGCTCCAATGGGCGAAACTCTATAATATGCGCATCTGGACAACTGATATCATAGCCGGCGAGAGTGTAGTAGGTGCCGGAGGTGGTGAAGACGGTATAGAGACAGTCGATCTTGCGAACTTCATCGCGAATGCAGATAACTTCGCTGCGTTGGATCTGTGGCGTGGTCCTTCTCCCGGTATCCTGCGTTGTAACTTCGTACTCAAGAACGTGCCGGACATGCAGATAGAGACGGACCTGAAGAACCGTATGTTAGGGGAAGCATATTTCTTGCGCGCGCATTACTATTTTATCTTGGTTCGCCTCTTCGGTGGAGTACCGATGCCTACGGAACCACTTACCTCTGATAGTGAACTCAAGATGCCGCGCGCTTCGGTGGATGAGATCTATGAACTCATCATCAGTGATTTGAATGAAGCCATCGTCCGTCTGCCACAACGCAATACTTATGGTAGTGCCAATATAGGAAGGGCAAGCAAAGAAGCTGCAATGGCAGAACTGGCACGCGTACACCTTGCCTATACGCATAATTATAATGAGGTGGTGCGTCTCTGCCAAGAGATAACCGCCATGGGATACCAACTGGCTCCTGACTATGCCGATAATTTCAATCCTGCCAAGCAGAATGGAGTGGAGTCTATTTTCGAGGTTCAGTACTACGGAAAAACCAATTATGATTTCTGGTCAAACGAGAATCAGGCTTCATGGATCAGTACGTTCCAGGGACCTCGTAACTCAGGCATGGCTGCAGGTTGCTATGGTTGGAACCAACCGACCGCTGAGTTTGTTAGCCAGTATGAAGCGGGAGACTTGCGCAAAGATAAAACAATCTTCTATGCTGGCTGTCCGACTTTTGATGGCATGACCTATAACAGCACTTGGTCCACAACCGGCTATAACGTGCGTAAGTTCCTCTTGACCAAGAATCAGTCTCCTGATTATAACACCTCCAACCAGAACTGGGTGGTTACTCGTTATGCGGATGTGTTGCTCATGGAGGCAGAGGCGCTAAATGAGTTAGGCCGTACTACGGAAGCAGAAGCACCGCTTTATCAGGTTCGTAAGCGCGCAGGACTCACCAGCCGTGCCCAGATAGAAGGACTGACACAAGCGCAGATGAGGGACAAGATAATACACGAACGCCGTATCGAACTGGCTTTCGAGGGACATAGATGGTTCGATTTGATTCGTTATCCTAATAACTATGCTCTGAATTTCCTGCATTCAATCGGAAAGACCAATGCAACAACCAAGCATCTGCTCTTTCCGATTCCAACCCAGGAGATCGAAGCCAATGAATTATTAATCCAAAATCCTGGTTATTGATATGAACGGTTTACGATTGAAAATAATAGGCCTTGCGCTATGTGCCCTCTTTTGCATAGCATGTGAGAAACCCGGGGAAGATCCAAAGCGTGACGAAGCATTAGTATTGACGGTTTCGTCGGATAGTACCATCTGTGTTCCTTCGTATGGACAACAGACGGCTCTCGAAATAGAGTGGACAGCCGGTACGAACCACGGTACCGGCTCGGCAATCTCATATACTTTGGAGATGGATCGGGCAGGAAACGACTTTGCGGCTGGTATTAATTGGGAGATCGGTCGTACGATGGATCGCACTATCCAACTCGGACATAAACAACTGTCCGACACTCTCAAACGCTATTTCCCCGATATGGAGGACGAAGTGTTTTATGAGTTTGAACTGCGAGTACGCGCCAAAGTGCTTATGACTGAAGAAGAACAGATAGCACCGGTCGTAACGATACGGATCGCTCGCTTCACGACTATTCTAACCAACCTATATCTGGTCGGTGATGCAACGCCTGGTGGATGGGATCGTAACTACGCGTCTATCATGTTCGCTGATGGCACCAACTCATCCCGCTTTACATGGGAGGGAAGATTAAAAATCGGCGAGTTCAAGATGTTGACCACTACCACTTCATGGCTTCCTTGCTATGTGCGTGATTCGACGGATGTCAATAGGATGGTGTATCGCAAAACGGAAAAGGCATACCCCGATTTCAAATGGAACATCACTGTTCCGGGAACCTATTCCATCACAGCGGATACCAAAGCACTCACGATATCCGTCACTCTGCTCAGTGACGATGTATATAATCATATATACATGATAGGTGATGCAACGCCGGGTGGATGGAGTTGGGATAACCTGACGGAACTGAATCATCCTGAGGCAAATATCTTTACCTATGAAGGTACACTCAATCCGGGTGAGATAAAATTCCCTACTGAAATCAAGTCCGATTGGTCGGGAGAGATGATCTTCGCGCCTACACCCAATTGCGCTCCTTCCAGCAATGGAACGTTTGATATCCATATCGGGAATCCTGACAATAAATGGGTAATCCCGTCTGCCGGTAACTGGAGTATCACAATCCATATAAAAGATCAAACTATTTCCTTTATGAAGTTATGAAAAAGATGTCTCTAACAGTTATTGTATCTTCCATACTCTTAATGAGTTGTAATATCATAGAACCGGAACACGATCCCATTACCTATGGTGAGACCTATGTCTCCAATATGCTTAGTACAGACAAGGCTTGTTACCAACCCGGCGACGTAGTGCAACTCTCCATGCCCGGCATCCCGGAAGGAGAAGTAACCGTGCGTTATCAACATCTTGGTAAAACAATCAAAGAAGAACCTGTTTCTTCGCGGCAATGGACATGGCAACCTCCTTCGCAGGATTTCCAAGGCTATATGGCGGAGATTCATGGGAAAGTGAACGGACGAGATACAGTCTATTCTTCAGTCGGTATAGATGTGTCTTCCGAACCTGCGCGCTTTCCTCGTAATGGATTTCTCAGTATGTACGGCAAAATGTCGGCGTCCGAAATAGCAGCAGTCATGGATGACCTCAACCGCTATCATATCAACTACGTGCAGTTTCAGGATTGGCATTGGAAACACCATCATCCGCTGGGCGGTTCGGCTACACAACCTATGGAAGTATGGACGGACATCATATCCCGCAACTGTTATCGTGCTACCGTGCAAGGATACATCGATGCTGCCCATGCACGCGGTATGAAGACGCTCTTCTATAATCTCCTCTATGGCGCACTGGATGACTATGTAAACGATGGTGTAAGTAAGGAATGGATGGTGTTCAAAGATAAAAACCACGGGGTTCATGATACGCACCCGTTATCATCGCCGTTCAAAAGCTCCATCTATGTCCTCGACCCAAATAATCAGAACTGGAAAGAATATCTCTCAGCCCGTAACGATGAAGTCTATCAGGTATTCAATTTCGACGGTTGGCAGATTGATCAGTTGGGCCCTAGAGGATCCGTCTATGACTATAAAGGCCAAAAGATCCAAATGGACAAGTCGTTTGGGCAGTTTGTTACCTATATGAAAGACAAACAACCCACCAAGCGTCTGGTTATGAACGCTGTCGGACAGTATGGTCAAGAAGGACAAATAGCTGCTGCACCTATTGATTTTTGCTATACCGAAGTGTGGAGTCATAGTAATAGTAACGGATATACCATCTTCTCGAATATCATTACAAAAAACGCCAAATGGTCCAACGGCAAACAGACCGTCTTGGCGGCATACCTCAACTATAATCATGGACGTAAAGGAAGAGGATGGTTTAATACTCCGGGTATCATCATGGGAACCGCTGCAGCTATGGCTTGGGGCGGTACCATCCTGCAAATGGGTGAACATATGCTCAATAATGAATATTTCCCCAATAACAATCTGTCCATGTCCGGCGATCTGAAACGTGCTATGATTGCCTACTATGATTTCACGGTAGCGTATGAGAACCTGCTCCGTCCCGATGTTCCTGCAAGCGGAGTCAATAGCGATTGGTATGGTGTGGATGTAACCTCGGATACGGTAGCTTTCAACCAATGGGCTCCCCAAAAAGGACAAATTGCAACAATTGGTCGGCATGTTGATAACCGTGACGTTGTTCAACTCCTGTCATACCGCAATGCTACACACCTCGACTGGTGTGACACCGATGCCAATCAAGGTGAACCCGATTGGTTATATAACCTCTCTATCTCCGTATCGGTATCCAAACAACCGACACGCGTATGGTTTGCTTCGCCAGATTATAATCACGGTGCAGCGATGAATATGGAGTTCTCCTATGCCAACGGGCAAGTGCAATTGACTTTGCCTGCGATTAAGTATTATTCAATGATTGTACTGGAGTATTGATATGAAGAAAGTATTATTCATCGTATTGGGTTTGGCGATGTACCTTCAAGGCGTAGCGATAGAGACCGTCGAGTCTCCGTCGCTGAACATGAAAGCCTACTTCGATATTCGTGACGGCCGCCCTGTCTATTGGTTGCTCTATAAAGGAGACACCGTCATCCGACCGTCCTATCTCGGTCTGCAACTGCGCGGCGAACACTCCCGAGGCGATTTCAATAATTATAAAGCGGAGCAGACGGTAGAGAGTAATACCAACGGCCTAATGAACGGGTTTGTGCTCATCGGTTCGGAGCGCTATCGCTTCGATGAGACTTGGCAACCCGTCTGGGGGGAGGAACGGAATATCCGTAACCATTATAACGAGATGCTTGTCACACTCAAACAACCGGACAAAGATCGCTCGATCCAAATCTGTTTCCGGCTCTTTGACGATGGTCTGGGTTTCCGCTATATCTTCCCCCAACAACGCAATCTGAACTATTTCGTTATTGAGGAAGAGATGACAGAATTCGCGATGCCCGGAGATATCACCGCTTACTGGATATCTGGCGATTATGATACACAGGAGTATGAATATACCCGTTCCAGACTGAGTGAAATCCGCGATCTGAATGAAGGCACCCGTAAACCGAACCTCTCCCAGACAGCATTTTCGCCTACAGGAGTACAGACGCCGTTGCTGCTCAAGACCGATAGTGGTCTATGGCTCAATATTCACGAGGCGGCGTTGCTTAATTACTCCTGCATGCACCTCGATCTGGATGACAAGAACTATGTGTTCCGTTCTCATCTGACACCGGATATCGACGGTACGAAAGGGCATATCCAGACGGATGCTGTCAGTCCGTGGCGTGTGATTATGGTAGGCGAGAGCGCGAAGGATATCCTCGCGTCCCGTATCGTGCTCAACCTTAATGAGCCTTGTAAAATCGAAGATACCTCATGGATTAAACCGATGAAGTACGTCGGCGTATGGTGGGAGATGATTACCGGTAAGGGCGATTGGTCTTATACATGGGATTTTCCGTCTATTCATATTGGTAAGACCGATTATACGAACGCCAAACCGCACGGACGCCACTCGGCTAATACGGCAAACGTGAAACGCTATATCGATTTCGCAGCGAAGTATGGTTTCGATGGAGTACTCGTTGAGGGATGGAACATAGGTTGGGAAGATTGGTTCGGAAATGAGAAAGACTATGTCTTTGACTTCGTGACACCGTATCCCGATTTCGATCTCGAAGGAATCCATGACTACGCCAAATCCAAAGGCGTGAAGATGATTATGCACCATGAGACCTCGGGCGGTATCCGCAGTTATGAACGATGCCTTGATTCGGCATATCAGTTCATGAATAAATACGATTATCCGGCTGTCAAATCCGGCTATGTGGGCAATATCCTGCCGCTGGGCGATCATCACTACTCGCAGCGCATGAACGACCACTATCAGTACTGTATCGAGAAGGCGGCGAAGTACCATATCATGGTCAATGCCCATGAAGCCGTTCGTCCTACCGGTATATGCCGTACGTGGCCAAACCTTATCGGAAATGAGTCCGCGCAAGGTTCGGAGTATCAAGGTTTCCATGGTTCGGCACCGAATCATACGACCATGCTGCCTTTCACGCGTTTGATAGGCGGTCCGATGGATTATACACCGGGTTTGTTTGAGAACGATATGACCAAATATAACCCTGACCGGCATGCGTGGGTAAACACCACACTCTGTAACCAGTTATCGCTTTATGTGACGCTCTACAGCCCGTTGCAGATGGCAGCCGATCTGCCGGAGACCTATGAGAAATTCTTGGATGCCTTCCAATTCATCGTCGATGTGCCGGTAGAGTGGGATACCGTGTATTATCTCGAAGCGGAACCCTATGAGTATGTCACTATCGCCCGCAAGCAGAAAGATAAAGATGCATGGTTCGTCGGTTCTACCAACGGTACGGAACCCCGTACCGCAACCATCGACCTCTCTTTCCTGCCTGCCGGTAAGAAATATACGGCTACCATCTATGCTGATGCCAAGAATGCGCACTATAAGACAAACCCGCAGGCTTACACGATAACAAAGAAAACAGTGACGAGCAAGACCCGACTCAAACTCTTCACAGCAGCCGGTGGCGGATGTGCTATCAAGATTGAACCGAAAAAATAATAACACCTTAAATATAGTATATTATGAAAAAATTCTTTTTACTTGGGGCGATTGCCCTGTTAGGCTCACTAAGCATGTGGGCAACTGACGCAGACAAGCACAAAAGTGAGTCAGGACATTATCTCTATTTCAAAAACACCGGTAATGCTTGGAATGCGGTCTATCTCCGTATAGGACGTGCTGACCATGTTTATACAAGGGCATTCACACGTATTGGTGATTCTGATTGGTGGGTTTGCGAGACGCCGGATTATGACAACTTCACCCATTTCACCATTACCGACAATAGCGATGCAACTGCACCGGTAACTACCTATCCGAGTGGCGCAAATCGTCTCTAAGAATATCCCTATGAATATCCATATGATTTAAAAGAAAATCGTTGGTATACCCTTAATGGTAAAGAGCCGGAAGGAACGAGTTCAGATGGAAGTCGCTATTGGGCGAATAATGCATCAACATCCTCTCTGGCTAACAAATATAATATTACGGCCAATAAGTATGTTTTCTATGATAATACTCAGACCCAATGGGAGAATGTGTATCTGCGTGTAGGACGCTCGGATGCGGTAGGGATTAGTAAGCATTGTGCTACATATCCCTTCACGCGAATTGGCGAAACGAACTATTGGTACTTGAAGACCTCTGCCTATAATAATCTTCAGGCTTGGACGATTACAAACACGGATGCCAATAATGGTAATAGTCACACTGTTTATGATCTTCCGGCTAATGCAGAGCGTCTGTATTATTTCGACCAAAATGGTATCAATACGGATGTTTATTATAAAGCCACAGGAACGGCAGCCCAGGAAACAAGTGCGACGGGTGTCAAATACTGGGCAAATACCTCTACACAAGATTCATACACTGTTTATCTCGTGCCGGAAGAGTTGTTTGGTGCAAACTGGAATGGATCGTCTGTCGTCAAACTGGAAGTAGAGTATCTGCACGTCGGCGCGTCGGATAATCAGACAAAAGAAGTAGCTATGAGTCCTGTCAGTGCAGGTTCGCATATCTATAAAGCTACATTCCAGATTCCTTTCCCGATGGCGTATACTATGAACTTCAAACGGTATCAGGGTCAAGACTACAAAGAAACCTACGCGGTCTTCTACGATGCATACAAGAGTGCCGATGTATGGAACGGTAAGATCTTCAGCAGAGGGCAGAACGATGCACGCGCTACGGAATGGTTCCCGTACCCCAAACAAGCAATCAATAGCACGTCCGGTCATACAATCATCTTTGATAACACCAAGACAGCATGGGATCATCCCTACCTGCGTATCGGACGCACCAAGGCACACGGTTACAGCAATAACCATATGACATCCTATGCGTTCACGCAAATCGGAACTTCCAACCTGTGGAGTTGCCCGACACCGGATTATAACGAAGCCGAAGCATGGACTATCACCAATACCAACCAAACAGGTGACATCGCTGTCTTTGCATCCGAAGAGGAAGTACAGGCAACCATGCAGCGCGTCTTATACAATCGAGAGGATATAAACGGCGATATCTTCGTAACCGCTACGGGAGATGCGAAAGCAGGAGATGACCCCTTTGAAGTGCCTTACTGGTGGTGTACGAAGCAAAGCGGCAAGCCCTCATTCACCATCCGCTTTGTGAATGGAGAAGAGGAACTGCAAAGTTCGTCCGTTATTTGCGGTGAGACACCTTCGTATGCCGGTGAAACACCCGTTAAAGAGCATGCAGAGTACAACTATTCCTTCGCTGATTGGTCACCGGCTATCGCTCCGGCTACCGAAGATGTTACCTATACCGCTACTTTCAATCTCGATGGTTACAGCCGTAATGTAACGAGTGGTAATTATGGTACCATCTGCCTTCCGAAAGCAGCCGAATCATACACCGGTGCACTCATGTTCCAACTGGTGGACAAAACAGCCGATGACGGTATCATCATCGAAGAAGTGGATGCTATGGAAGCAGGTAAACCCTATATCTTCATGGCTTCTGCGCCCACAATCACAGTCGAACTGACCGGAGATCCTGAAACAGCAAGGAGCGTCAATGGATTGGTCGGATATATTGGTAATGAAGATCTGATTCTTGAACCGGAAGGAGAGAACCGCTATATCCTGGCGCAGAACAAGATATGGATGCTGAACTCCAATGTGCGCGTACCATCCAATAGAGCCTATATCGATATGAGCGGAATCGCTACGCTCCCGCATGCCGTAGGCAAAAGACGCTATGTCATTAGCGGAAAAGGAGAAAGTACTGCAATCGAAGAAACAGGCGTCCGTCAGCCATCCAATCATAAATGGATACAAAATGGACAACTGTTCATTCAGTGTGATCAACATATCTATAATACCCAAGGACAACGCATTCATTAAGTCATGATTATGAAAAAGAAAAACTATAACGCTCCTTCTACGGAGTATATACAATGGACTCCTGCCCCCATCATGAATCCGGGGAGCACCAAGGAAATACAAAAAGGCGGTAATACCTCGCAATTAGGCGACATGCCTTCTGCCTTCTAAAGAAAAATATCAATAAAAAACAACCAGTAAAAACAAGATGCAATGATGAAAAATCGTTATAAATCCTATCTCATCTTAGTGATGGCTGCTATCTGCTCACTAAATGCGTGGGCTGATGGCTACAAAAGTACCTCGTCATATTGGCTCTATTTCAAAAATACCAACAACGCGTGGAGTAACGTCTATCTCCGCATCGGACGTAGCAATCATGTCTTTACCAAAGCTTTTACGCGTATTGGCGACTCGGAATGGTATGTATGTCAAGCCCCGGACTATAATAACTACACCCATTTCACCATCACGGATAATAATGGTAACAGTGGGGAAGGAAAGAACGTTACCGATTATCCGGAAGGCACCAATCGAATGTATGAGTATTCCTATAGCATTAATTGTAACCGCTGGTTCGTGATCTCAACTTCAGGCGAAACAGCAGGTAACGCCACTTGGTGGGTAACAACCGACAACACGTCATATCCCGAAGCAACGATCAGTAGTGAAACCGGTCACCGGATATGGTTTGATAACAGCAATTCCAAGTGGAGTAACGTCTATCTCCGTATTGGTCGCTCGACCTTATTAGGTAAAGGTGTGTACACATCTACTTGGCCAATGACTCGGTTCGGAAGTACGGATTTTTGGTATGTGGACACAGAAGCATGGAGCAATGCGGAAGCGTGGACCATCACCGATACGAACAAGAAAAACGGAGACGGTAAATCGCCGTATGACTTGCCATCCGGAGCAAACCGTCTCGATTACTACAACAATAATATTGAAGGAACGGTTGTGTATGTCGCCGGAGAAACGACACCGTCCGGTACAGATGCTTCCGGTGTATATTATTGGGACAATTATACGCATACCACCATTCCACCAGCTATAAACGGTTGCTCGAATTGTTTTATGGTCTATTAATCCAAAGCTAAGGATAGAAAACGCCCTGCCTTTATTTGAGGTCGGGTCATGCACCCCTGCGCACACTCCCCGGCAAGAGGACCGTGAAAAGCACCTCCGGGCACGGATGACAGCGGTTACGACCCGGCCAACCCGCAGTTCTCGCCTCTCGGCGATGCCGTCCTGCCGTTGCTACTCATGGCATTGGCATGTCCGTCTGGTTCGGCTTCCCGCACCACTATCCCTGTCGGTGTCTGTTCTGATACAACCTGAACCTTTTCGTTTTTTCATGGTATTAGTTTGATCCCTCCGCACGTGAGTGTAGTGGGATTTTTTCGTAAGTATGCCGGAGACACACTCAGGGACACGTCGCCCTTTGAGTATTCCCGCCTCCGGCGTACTTTATGATACATTATGAATTAGAATCTACGGTAGAACGCCGTGCACGTCGCGACAACAACATCAAACAACTTTTCTACCAACTTACCATCGAAGAAAACATGTCTTTCATGCAAGCTTACGAAGCAGTAGGCTATGTTTTTTACCTCTCTGGCGGGCAAATTCGTGACATTTTAGCCCAGCGGAAACAGAAGTGCGGAAAATCCGCACAATAGTATCGCAGAAAAGCAGTACTTTTGCACCGGATTTCCAACCGGAGAGTCTCCGGAGACAGTTATTAGGCTGGCGCCAGCCATAATTTTTAACCAGTCGAAAGTCAAAAGACAAAAGACAAAAGCATTTTAAAATTATGGCAACAAAGCAAAATCTGACCCTCTCGTCAGACGAAGGTCAAAAACATCTCAAGCCGTACTGCAAAGCAGCCAAAGAAGCAGCAGAACACAAAGCAATAGCAGAGGCATTGCGTGTAAAAGCGACCGAAGAGTTAAAGAAGAAACTCGACAGTGATCCTGAAACCAAGGACTTCACCGGTACCGTCGTGTTCATCTATGATGACCAAATGTACAAGATCCGCGTACAACGACCCGCCTCATGCGATTGGCGTTCCAAACGGCTCAAAGACCCCAATCATAAGGCCTATTTGACGCTCATGAATGAGATCGATGAGAAGAAGAAAATGGCCGATGAAATCGAGCAAAAACTCGCAGAAACCCATCCCAAGTGTATCTCTCATGGTTTCATCATCGGCTTCCTTAGCAAATGAACCGGTATATCCCCTTAACGGAGTTTCGCAAGCGGTTTAAGGTCGTGGATCCCCATGACCTTGCCGCCTCCGAACCCACCAAGTACTACGACCCCTTCGTAGAAAAAGAAAGGAGATAAAAGAGAAAGTAGCAAAGAGAAATTTTTCTTTTCATTGTATAGTCCCTTTTGTAGTCCCCCTATAATCCCCCTATAGACGGCTAAAGCCAGGGACAACAGAATGGGACTGGAACATTAAAAATTTTATTATTATGGACTACAAATTTGAAGATTACTGGAACGCTATGCAACCGGCAACTCGATTCGAAGACCGCAAAACGGCTGCCGAGTTTTTGTGGGAACAAAATCCCGACAAACATGCGCCGATCATGGCTTGGCTTAAGAAACACGGACCTTATCATGACCGGAATCCGTATTTCTTCATACAAGATTTCACGGTCAAGAACAAACCTCATGAGCCCGAATGGAAAACAGGCGGCGAAGAGGGCGACCTTGTGCAGGTGCGTTATAATGGACTATACAAAATCTGCACCCGAGCGACGATGGAGTTATATGGATTGGAATGGGTCCGCGACTGGTGATGCCGGATGACATCCGGCGAAATGAACATAGAGAATGCCGGATAAAATCCGACAGAAATGAACGGAGAAAGAATGCCGCATTCAATGCGGCGTAATGAACATAGAGAATGTCGGATAAAATCCGACGGAAATGAACGGAGAAAGAATGCCGCATTCAATGCGGCGTAATGAACAAACTATTTTCTCGGCGATTTCTCGCCGAGCACCCAACGAATGAACAAAAAAAATAAAATTAAAGAATTATGGCAAGAGTTGAATTACCGAAAGGAATCTTAGCGATTCATGGAAGGCTGTTACGTAAAAACAACATGACCATCACGGGACCATCTTACGAGAACAGCCTATGCGAGCAATGACGAAGAGCCAATTGGCGAAGAAGGCGGGAGTGAGTACGCGGACGCTACAGAACTGGCTGTCCGATCCGTACATCCAAAACCTTCTGCAACCGTTGTGCTTGAATAAACAACAACACATTTTACCGCCTCGTGCGGTGCAAATAATTAGTGAACATTATGCTATTGAAATTGATTAAGATTCGTGAAATGAACTCCGGTGCCCACTGCGAAGTGTGGGAGGCCAATCTGATTATGGGTGACAACTTCTTGGCGCGAGTGTTTGTGCTTAACGAACATCTGCCGTTGGAATTGATACACCGCTTGACCGTCAGTTGGCGCGGCATATGCATCCAAGGCCGTCACTGCGGTTGGCAATGGGAGAATGAAGTGGTAGAACGGATGGTGACGCACTATCTGGAGCAGATTCAAGCTTCCCGTGAAGAAATCCGTATCGAGGTATGCAGCCCCAAACCGTACTTGCCCGGTTATCCGGAAGTGGACTATCATCCAGACGATTATCCGATTGTGCTATTGGAGGACCTGGAAGAAAAAGAGAGACTGATGGACCTGTACGAAGAACCGGAAGACGCAGTATAATGAATTTTTACATTTTTTTCTGCATTTTCGTGCAAAATCCGGAAAGAGGTGCCTTTGGCTGTTTATATTGTAGGGTAGTGAAAATTAAAACCACACAATTATGAGCAAGTTAAAGATTTTGAAGATCATTGTCAGTGTG
>Ga0247610_10000695_pt1 | contig 46054 bp, 64 predicted proteins | sample 174DNAGHGhighgp2_FD_193483 | JGI IMG/M metagenome (GOLD analysis project Ga0247610, IMG submission 193483) | Sheep rumen microbial communities from Palmerston North, Manawatu-Wanganui, New Zealand - 1742 DNA GHGhigh gp2 | ecosystem: Host-associated > Mammals > Digestive system > Stomach > Rumen...
TTACTGCTTGTTGAACCATTACTTGTAAATCCTAAATGATATACTTCTTCAAGTGCGTTCATCACTACACCACAGATTGCATGAGCCTCTGAACTACGATAGTTAGATCCACTATACATTGTACGGCTTCCACTCTCATTTTCAAGTTCCTTCTCAAGATCACAACCATCATATTCAATTGTATCATCAGTAAACAGATCTTGAACCCATTTTTTAATTGCAGAATCAAGTGTTGGTCTTGCCTTCAAGAAACGATTACGAGCCTTCTTAAATATGTTACGAAGTGCTTCAAGGTTCTGTGGTTCAGTATAGAATGTAATGACATTTTGTTTTTCTTCTTGTGACAGGCCTGACAACATTGAACGTCCTGTCTTCTTATTGTATAACCAGGATCCCCATCCTAAGTATTGAACTATTCTTGATGGGTCCTCAATTAGACCGTCAACCATGCTTGCATCATCAGGATCATAAGGACTAAAGAAACGTGTAGGGTCAATATTCTTAACGATCCATTCAGGGTCAAAATATTGTTTCTTATTGACTTCAGTGTTAAATTCACCCCACCACTTAGCAAGTTGATCTGGAGTTACTTTTTCATCATTAATTGCCTTTTCAATGAATCGTGCAGCATCATCCTTATCAACAACATCCTTACGGGAGAATCCTCTTGACTTTCTCATCTTAATTTCATATCCAAGTTTATCAACAAGGATTGAAATAGGATATTTCTTAAATACTTCATAAGGTGCTTTACCGTTATAGAACACATGTGGGTTCTTAGCAATATATGCTTTTCTTTTCTCTAAGTATTTGTTATATTCGTCCATGATGTTTTTCATCTCACGATCATAATTAGTACGGTCACCCCATGCCTCGTTTATTGCTAAATATTCTTGTATTGATTTCATATATTAATATTAATTTAATTATCGTTAATTTTTCCATCCCATGTAACCGCCGAGTGCAGTTAAGAACAGACGTGATGTAAGCAAGTTTCCAAGCAAACCTTTTTCGTCAAGACCTAATGCTTTACAAAGTGCTTTACCGAGTGCAGGACCAGCTGTTGCACCAACTAATCCACCAAAGATCGCCTTAAACAATCCTTCGTCAATAGGCTGTTGGTTCTCTTTTGCTTCCTTTAATAATTCTATTGCCTTATCATATTGCGCATCAAGATCTTCTGTGATGTTACCTTGTGCAGCGATTTCTTCCATTGATTTCATATTATAATATTTGTTTTTATATTTCTATTTTATACCTCTTAAACATTTTGGAGGTTTTGTTGGACATTTCCATAACATTGCGGAAATAGATGTTTGTTTCTTATCAATCTTCCAATCCTTTATCTTATCAGATATGTCTAATTTTTTTGATTGGCCAAACATATACCCCATATTTTTACAACTGTCAAACTTAAAGTTTTCTATACCAATTATATCTTCAAGATTATAACAGTTTGCAAACATATCTATCATGTTCTTTACATGAGAAGTATCCCACCCGCTGACATCAATGACTTTTGAATTAACATATTTAAATATACCATGTAAGTCATCAAGATTACTTATGTCAATGTCACTGACATCAAGTACTTGAGGATTATCATCATCACGTTCACTAATCAAATTTAAAAGTGCTGCTCGGTCCTTTACTTGTTTTGTTGACTTATAATTCTTATTAATCACAAGTTTCTCCGAAACCCATGAAGGAGAATTAATCACAAGTTTCTCCGAAACCCATGAAGGAGAATTAATCACAAGTTTCTCCGAAACCCATGAAGGAGAATTAACTATTAACTTTTCTTCTATATGTTGCGTTAATGATTTCATATTGCATTTTCTTTAATTGTATCAAATGCATAACTTATTAATTTGAAATCTTCATCCGTTATGCTATAACACTCATCACGTTCAAGATAAGATCTTAATGATCGTAGATAAGCATCATTCCTTTTAAAGTAACCTTCAAATCTTATAACATTTTTGTTTGTTACATTTATCCAATATTGTTCAAGTTCATTATTTTCATCTGCTCCAAGTATCAAGTAAACACCAAATGTTCCCTTTGAATGAACAATCAGTGTTGGCTTAAAACGATTCTTTACTGGATTATATCGACGAATGGCTGTAGATGATCCTATCATTTTAGACTTGTTAAGTATTGGTGAAATAATAGCGTCAAAGAATGTTTCACAATCTTTTGATGTATAAACTTCTTGACCAACATCAATTTGACCAGTTCCGCGACCCACACCCTCCTGTGTCCAATCACAATTATCTATAATTTTGTCAACTATTGAATCATATTTACTTTCTGGTCTATGATAATCCTTATTGACAATAAGTTTTTCTTCTATGTATTCACTTAATGATTGCATAATAATGTTAAAATATTACTCAATATATTTAAATATATTAAAAATATTTTAGAAAATCATTTTCTAAAACTTAAAATATTTTATTGAAATATCTGTTAAAAAAGTTTAATGTAAGTTAAATAATGTTGTGAATATTTTATATATTATTATATACTATTTTTTCTAAAGATTGATTTTTATATATAACAAATTTATAAGCTTTAAGTTATGACAGTATACGATTTTTATGCTGATTGGTGTGGACCATGTAAGGCACTTGCTCCAATCTTAGATAAAGTAACAGACGAGAGAAATATAGATATTATAAAGGTTAATATTGAGGAAGATGCTGATGATATGGCAATAAATTATAATGTAAGAAACATCCCTACAGTTATTGCATTTGACGGTGAGAATGAGATAGGAAGATTCACAGGTTCTAAATCAGAATCAGATCTTAACAAGTTTTTTGATAGTTTATAATTTTTAATATAAATAATAATTTGATAGTTTATAATTTTTAATATAAATAATAAGATATATGACAGAAGAGTTATTAAAGTATTTTAATGGTGATGAACTCGCTGCCTCAACATGGTTAAACAAATATGCAAAGAGAGATAAGAATGGAGAGATTGTTGAGCAGACACCAGCAGACATGCACAGACGCATGGCAAGAGAGTTCGCAAGAATAGAGAAACAATATGATGACAACTGTTTACCATTTGACCAAGAAAAGTTCTCTAATCATTATCATAAACGTAAGCCATTAACAGAAGAACGAATATTTGAGTTGTTTGACAAGTTCAAGTATGTTATCCCAGCAGGTTCAGTAATGGCAGGACTTGGCGCAGAGAAGCCAGTATCCTTATCCAACTGTTTTGTGCTACCATCTCCAGAAGATTCATACAGTTCTATTATGATGACTCGTCTTAATCAGGCAGAACTCATGAAACGTCGTGGTGGCGTTGGTTATGATCTTTCTAATCTTCGTCCAAGAGGTGCTGCAGTAAACAATGCTGCAGTAACAAGTACAGGTGCTGCAAGCTTCATGGATGTATGTTCAGATGTTACTAATGAGGTAGCACAACAAGGACGAAGAGGTGCGCTAATGATATCTATGGACTGCAGACATTGCGACATTGAGGAGTTCATTGAGAAGAAACAGGATCTCACTAAGGTTACTGGTGCAAATGTTTCAGTACAAGTTACTGATGATTTTATGAAAGCTGTTGAGAACGATGAGAGCTATCTATTGCGTTGGCCTGTTCATGCAGTAATAAATGAAGCATTGACTGAAAAGGCAAACGGTATAAGTGTATGGGAACAAGAATATGGTAAATTATATAAGATGATTTATGGAGATAGTGAATACGATTCTCATGCAAGAGTGGGTTACATGAAGAAGATTCGTGCAAAAGACTTATGGGATAAGATCATTCATTGTACTTGGAATACTGCAGAACCTGGTGTGATATATAAAGATAGGATGACACAATATTCTCCAGATGGTTGTTATGAGAAGTACAGAGGTGTGTCTACGAATCCTTGTGGGGAAATCTTCATGAGTGGTAATGAAAGCTGCCGTCTTATTGCTATCAATCTGTTATCGTTCATTGACAATCCATTTACAGATAAAGCAAAATTGAATGTTAACCAAGTATATGACGTCACTTATGATGCAATGCGACTTGGTGATGACCTTGTAGATCTTGAAAATGAGGCCGTAAGAAGAATTCTCAATGTTGTGCAGGATGATAAGTATGCGGTTGATGTTTGGACAGGTATCCTTGAGAAGGGTGAGAATGGTCGTAGGTGTGGACTTGAGTTCACTGCGTTATCTGATATGTGTGCAGCAATGGGATACAAGTTCTGCACAAAGGAATCCAATGATTTCATTGAGAAAGTCTGCAGACTAATGATGAGCGCAGTTCTTGATTGTCAGAATGATATGGCAATGGAACGTGGGGTATTCCCTGATTATGATAAGAATATAGAGGGCAAGAACGAATGGTATAAGTTCATTGAGCAAGAATTCCCAGAACGTTATCATAATTTAAGAGAGAATGGTCGTCGTAACATATCATTCACTACAGCAGGACCAACAGGAACAATTAGTATGCTTACACAGACCTCCTCAGGAATTGAGCCAGTGTTCATGCCATATTATGTTCGTCGTCGTAAGTGTGTCACTGCAGATGACAGGGTTGACTATACTGATAAGCTTGGTATCAACTTCACTGAGTTTGTTGTTGTTCACCCACAGCTTAAGAAATGGGCTAATATAAACATGCCTGAACTACTATCAAAGTTTGATGAGCTCACTGAGAAAGAATGGGAAGAGATCTATAAACAGTCACCCTGGTATAGCTCATGTGCTCAGGACATAGATTGGGCAAGACGTGTGGAGGTACAAGGAATTGTCCAGAAGTATTTAGTGACACATTCCATCAGTTCTACAGTCAATTTACCTAATGATGTCACTGAAGAAGAGGTCAGCAATATCTATATGGAGGCTTGGAAACATGGCTTGAAGGGTATCACTGTATATAGGGATGGTTCTCGAGAGGGCATCATGATTAAGAAAGAAAAGAAAAAGGAAGATGATAAGTTTGAGAGTTATGTAAGTGCTCCAAAACGTCCTAAGACATTGCCTGCTGATTTCTATTCTACAAAGGTTAAGGGTGAAGTATTCTATGTTATGGTAGGACTTTATAAGGATAAACCATACGAGATCTTTGTATATAAGTCTGATGATAACAAGTCAGTTTCTTCTCATGTTGGTGAGATTACAAAACAGAAGAAGGGGGTATATACATTTAAGTCTGATACTATCACCATTGACAATATTTCTCAAAAACTGTCAACTGAGGAATTGGCAACTGCACTATATTCTTCAATGCTTATGCGTACTGGTGCTAATCTGAAATATATCATTAAGACTGCTCAAAAGGTTGATGACAATATCGCAAGCTTTACTGCAGCAATGGTGCGTATATTAAGAAAATATCTTAAGGAAGAAGTTCTTGAAGGTGAGGTTTGTCCTGACTGTGGTGGTAAGCTTATTCGTGAGAATGGATGCATACACTGTATTGACTGCGGCTGGTCAAAATGTGGATAAATGATATCTTACAGCATTAAAAGTAAAGGGTTGCTTATGTAACCCTTTTTTATTTTTAATATATACATAAATTTTTATTATGGCAAATAATATAAACCCAAGTGCACCACACGAAAATCCTATAGATATGTCAGATAAATATTCTGATAATAACAATATAAATAAAATATATATAAAATATTATGAGTAAAATAAAAATTGAATTAGGTACAAAATATACACGTATAGTTCCGCCATTTGAAAGAATGACAACAAAACAACAAATTACATATTTACAAAATCAAATATCAGAATTAACATCATCATATGATTCATTATATAATGAATATACAGCAACTCTTGATTCATTTGATTCTCAACTTTCAACAATAGAATCAAATGTTGATTTAGCATATACATATTTTAATGCAACAATTGATGAATTAAATCAAAATTGGTCAGATATATATTATGACTCAACATTTACTTTAAGTTCTACATTGGCATCAGTTATTAAAATAGATGAAGAATATGAAATGAATGTATATAATAGTATTGATGCAGCTGAACCGACAAAAACAATAACTGTTAAAGAACTTTATAAAATTAATTCAGGTATTATTAATGACATAGATGATTCAAGTGATGATTCAAGTGATGATGATCCAATAAGCTTTAACGGATATATATTGTATGAAGTTAAAAATGCTGAAGATACTTCAATGATTGGTAATAAATTTGCTGTGGACATTAATATAATGAATGATAATACTATTCATCCAACATATAATTATGAATTAACTGATGGATTATTTGTTGTAACACCAATAGAAAATCAATTTGTGAATATTGTTGATGACAGTTCTGATGATACTGATGATTTGAATAATGATGACACAAATACTTCTGCACAACCTGGTGATCTTGCAGGACATTAATAAATATATTAAATTTTAATTATGGCAAATATTATAGATAATATAAATCCAAGTGTACCAAAGGAAAATCCCGAGGATATGTCAGGACATTATTCTGATGAAAGATTAAATATTGCGGATAGATTCAATAGAATAAATGATAAGTTAAATAATATGGTTGTTCTATATGCAACTGGAAACAATAATAACCCGAAACCAAAACCACCAAAAAAAGGAAAATCAGGAAGCGATATAGTGAATGGATTAGGAAGATTTTTTGTCAAGAAAGTTTGGGGTAGATGGCTTGGTCCTGCTTGTAATTCAATTGCAGATGCATTGTTTCCACCAGAACACACTTGTTCACCAGTTCAAGTTATAACACCATCATATCAAGGTTTTGTTTGTAGTATATGTAGAAGACCAATGCAAATTCAAGCATAATATGATGTTGTTCATTATCAATCATATCATACATGGAGGAATTTAGATTCCTCCATTTTATTTTTATATTATAATAAATGGCAGATACTTATACATATACAGATATACCTGGTGAAAATAATGGTTCTTATACATATAACGGAAATATTATTAATGTAGATCCACATGCTGGAAATCAGGATCCTCAACCATATGATGGTGGTGATGATATCCAAGTATTAACACCAGCACAAGAAGCAAATAAAGTAAATGAAAAAATAATAACTATTCAACGTACACGTCCTCATTACAGCGGCAATACCGTTTGGTGGTATCATCGCGGTAAAAAAATAACGGTAACTTTGCCAGATTGGGCAACTGCAACCTTTGCAGATGTGGAAAATGGAGTAGTAACGGTATTATTTACCGGTGGTGGTAGTATGAACCCTTTCAGATACCGAGGACGTTTTGATTATGGAACAGGATCCTTTATAGGATATGACAACTAATGCATGATGTAACATCATAAAACAATAAAGAAAATAATATTAATTATTACTATTATATAAAAAATGGTCATTTGACCATTTTTTTATGTTTTAATAAATTGAAACACTTGTTTTTTATTTTTAATATATACATAAATTTACTTATTACATGAGAGTTTCGTTTAAAGAATTTGTTGATAAAAAATCCCAAATATGTGAAGGATATAAAGACTCTGATTTAGAAAAAGTATTTAAACTTATAACTAAATCATTAAATAAGCATCTTACTAATCATGTTGTCGCATTATATGGTATGGAAAATACTAAGGTGGATGATGAGTACATGAGAACAAAATATTTTATGTATAATATAAATAATCAAAACAGACTTGTTGGATTAAACTTTTTAAGAACTTCTAATTCTAATGAAGTTTATTCTATTGATTTTTTTAATAATTATGATATATTGTTTTCTGATAAACCTGTTAAAACAAAATTATCTATATACACATTAGGATCAAGCATTGTTTATTTTTTGCCTGTAATTTGGTATGTTCTTGATAGTGCTGATTATAATGTTAAGCTTGAAGACATAAGAAAACTGGGCAAAGAAATTTTTGTTAAAGAATGTAAATCGTTTGAATTTTCTGTTGGCGCATTAAAATATTATATTATCAATAATTTAAATAACTCTCTTATTAAAGATTCATTTATGTTAGAAACAAAAACTATTGACAATGCCCGTGATTTTGCAAAGATGAAAGACAGAGAACGTGCCGAAGCATATTCAAAGCGTTCATCATCAAAAGAAGCTGCTGAAACTTATAAAAAGTTACTTGCAGAAGTCAAAGAAATTTGGGCTGCTGTCAAAGGTGGAGCAACCACACTTCCTGAGCTTAAGGCTGCAATTAAAAATAATGTTACAGTTGTTGCTGAGATTGACGAAATAATGAAAGACCAACAGGCTGAGCTCGATAAGGAACATGAGGACCCTGAGATGGTATTCAAGAAAATGCGTAAGTATATTAAGATGGTAATCAAGGGAATCAATCCTTCCGTGATCCTCTGCGGTGCTCCTGGTGTCGGTAAGACATATAATGTAATGCAACAACTGAAGGCTGCAGGATATAGGGAGGGTACTAATCTTTATACTATAAAAGGCCGTTGCTCACCAAGAACATTATATATGGCGATGTATCAATACCGCGCTAAGGGTGACATTATTGTTATTGATGATGCTGACACTCTTGTTGGACCACGTGCTCCAGAGGACTGTATTAATATTCTTAAGGGTGCGCTTGATTCTACATCCGATGATCAGGGCCGTCTTGTAATGTATGGTGTTGCAGGCCGTCTGCTTGATGATGATGGAGATCCAATTCCAAAGAAGATGTTCTATAATGGTTCAATAATCATTATCACTAATTATAATGCTGGAGCGCTTGACACTGCACTTCGCGGTCGTTCATTTGTTCAAGACATTAAGTTTACTACTGATGATCTGTTGAAGATTGTTAAGCGTATTATGCCTGCAATTGACCCTGAACATCTTTCAAGCCGTGCTAAGATTAAGGCGTTTGATTATCTTCAGGAAATGGCAAACAAGAAAATGGATATGGAGATCTCAATCCGTACATTCGGTATTTGCGCTAAGATCTTTGAGACATGTGCTGATGATCCTGATTTCACTGAGGATGAAGCACGACAAATGATTGCTGAACAGATGAAGCTGCAATCTCGTCGAGCAAGCCGAAATGCTAAATATTAATATATTTTGTATTTTTATACTACAAAAGGAATATACTTATGTATATTCCTTTTGTTTTTACATGAATTAGTTTATTAAATTATTTCACACAAAATATACTTGAATAGTATCAATTTTTATGACATTATTTAATCCAATTTTTTTGTCATTAGTTTTGTTCATATAGTAATTAAAGTTTCCATGTAATACAGGAATCTCAAGTTTTGAATCAAGTACTATATTACCAAAATCGTCTAAGCCAGGAGAAGAATTTGTTTCATACATTACCTTTACAGGCACATATTTATATTCTCCATTAATAAGTTTCAATTCATATTTATTATAATATCCATTTGCATAAGTTTGTTCAGCTAATTCTGAAATAATATCAATATCTATTGACTTAATAGATCCATTTTCGTCAAGTATTCGTTTTATTAAATCTGACTTTGCGATAAATTGAACATTATTGAATAATCTCATGAAATAATTTGCAAGTGTTGTTTTAATACCAATACTTGTTGTTTCTTTATTATAAATATTATCTACTTTTACATAACATATAATTGCATATCGTCTAATGATAGGATCCTGAAATTTTAGTGTTACACCCGCAAATGTTTTCTTTGAGTTACTTAATGTTTCAGAAATCATTTCTTTTTGTGAATCTGTTAATAATAATTCATTGGGATCCAATTTATAATATTCATCAATTCCATTAACCTCTCTTGCTTTATTGCTTAGGCATGTTGCAGTGATACACATAGAATTATGTTCAGACCAGCAATTTACGTATCCAATAAAAGAAAATCTTCTAAAGAATAATTTAAAATTGTCTTCAGAGGCAAGCACCAATGAACGTGAATTGTAACCTATTACAGATTTTATAAAGTTTGCATTATCTGAATTTGTTCCTCCGCATATTGGATTCTGTAAACTAAACGACATATATGTATTGACATTTACACTATTTCCAATTGTGTCATATCCTAATGATTGTAATCTAAATGATGTAATATCTGATGAAGAAATATTCCCGGTGGCTCCAGAATGTTTAACCATTCGTATTTCTATATTTGAGCCTCCTGTAAGTATCTTACCATAATTTCCATTTCCAAACATTATCTCAATACCGCCCTCATAGCCAGTTCTTAAAACATATTGTTGGCCACCTTCATACATATCATATATGCTTGCGCATTGTTCCCATTCTACACCATTAACTAATACTTTGAAATAATCCTTATCCCATAATTCATTTGTATTGATATTTATGGTTTCCCATGGCATGCCTACTGCAACATATTGGTCTGTCTCAAGACGGCCTTGTACTACTTTAAATTCATGTTTAATTATTGGCTTCGCAAGATCTATAACATAATATTCAGTTGGTAATATTATAAGATACATTAAACCATTCATCATATTAACCAATCTTGAATAGTTTTGAATATAAATCTTTGTTGTTTTATTGTCAAGATTGAGATTAGCATTAATTTGACCAATGACTGTTCCAACTGCCGTACATCCATAATATGGTTCATAACCAGATATTTTTGCAAGAGAATATACAGATTTTTGTCTTGTAGCCGTAAAAATATTTTGTTCAGTTAATGCATCTTCTATATAAAACATTGCGTTTTGCATTATTCCTTTAATGCCATCAAATATCACACTAAATATTTGAGAGTGCGAATATTGCATTCCAATGCTTCCTAACACATTAGACAAATATTTTTTAATAGTATCGTCATATCTGTCATATGCTGTTGATATTGTATTAAATAGTTTCATATTTTAATTATATTATTATATCGTCATTTATATCATCATTTAATTATCGTAATTGATAAAGTCTATATCCTGATGCAACTGTCGATTTTGGATCTGAACGTAAAACTATTATCACATTATAAATATTTCTATATTCTCCTTCTACTATTTTTACATCAATAGCTATGTCAAAATCACGACAATATAATGTATTATTATCAATAAGTTCTTTCATATATGTTCGTAATGCATTAGGAGATGGATTCATTTGCCATAGAAATTGTTCAAAATTTGAGCCAAACGTAGGATATCCTATTAATTCTGTATTTTCAGTGTTAAACAATAAATCAAGTTCCTGTAATGCTTCATTAACATTGGAATTTATAAAAATAGAATTATCAAGTGCAAGATCTATCATAATATAATAACTATTAATTTTTATAAATTATTTATAAATTATAATCATATAATTGTATATCGTCCGCTAGAGATATATTCATCATCTTGATTTAATATATCATACATACCAGCAGTTGTAGCAAAATTATTGCCTGATATTTCAAAGATAACAAATGCGTCATTTCTACCGTATTCAATATATTCATTACCATTCAACAACAGCTTGAATGTTTCTACCTTAGTCATGAATTCAGATAGATTTATTCCTATCTTTTGTTTTATGTTTCTACGAATTTGAACATTTTGTAAGCCTGAAGCTCTATAGAATAATGGTCTATATAATAAACGTGGTGAATTATTTGTTTTTGTGATTTCAGTTTTTTCTTCACCTTTCTTATTTATTATACATTTTATATTTTCTATACAATTGAAATTTGTCATATCATCAGTATTCAAATTATTTATATATTCATTATTAATATTATCAAAATTAAGAATTCTTTCGTTTGATGATTTAACCATAAATTTTACCCATTCTGGAGAAATCATTACAGAGTTTGAAATAATTTCTATTCCAAGAAGCCTATCTATGAAAAATATTTTAGCCATATAATAGCCATCATAAACATTATTCCATGTTTCAAATATATCATTTAAATTAAATGCAAAATCATCAAGATCGTCAAAATCAATTTTAATGTTTGTGTCGTATATTATATGTTTAAAATTTATATCTGAACTAATTAATATTCTAAAACCAATAAAATTAATATCAATGTTTCGTACTTCTTTTAGTTCTTCATATAAAGATTCTAATTTCATTTCAATATATTTTTCTTTCAGAACCTTTGCGTCTGACACATCAACATTAACGTTATGTTTATATTTAAAAAATTCTTTAACAATTATAGCATCGTCATCAGTTATATCCGTATGCTGTAATTCTTCCATATATTTTTCAACACCTTCATTTGTGAAATTTTTATAATGTTCTGATTTAACATTATTATATATCATATAAGCATTATATACTGCCCTATCATTATATAATTCCTCAAAGTGTTCTCTATTTGGAAATATGAATTTTGATATTATAGATACTTTATTATTATTGAATCCTAAATTTGCTGATAATGTAAAACTTAGGTCCGACATAAATGTAGATGACCCAATGTTAAACATAGTATCTTGAACATATTTATCGTTTATTAATTCTGTTTCAAATGGCCATAAAATAATATTAACAGGGTATGTAAGATAATTGTTTTCAATTGATTTTGGTACATAATGATATTTCTTAATATTATATGAAACACGTTCATCATCTTCTGTTAGGAATTCGCGCTGTTCAATTGTGGATGGTAACGATAATATATCAAGAGGAAACATTATTTTATTTTCTTCGTTATCAATAAATAACATTTCACTTCTAATATTTGTGGTATCTATTACATTTAAATTTTCCTTAAAGTAACATCCTATATGATTATTTAAAATATCATTATCAAATAAATCATAAACATTAGGAGCATAAAATTCAATATATTCAGAATATACAATATTATTTAATGTAAATTCTTCTGTTGAATGAATTTCACATGACTCATATTTTTTACATAAATAATGCATGTGAATATTATTAATGAAATTATCAATATGAATGATAAAGTCATTATATCGTTTTACAGTTGGCCTATAAATTCTTATTTTATTACATCTGACATTTGCAATATGTCTAAATTTATTATATAACAAATATACGTCAAGTTCGTTATTTAAACCATATTCAGAAAATAAGCCATTGTAATATTTATAGTTATCACTAAAACCACCACCCAATTCTTCACAAATTGGCCATATAAGATTTATTCTTTTATCAGGGTCATCCCATACATTTTTATCAACAAAATATAAATCTTTATCTATAAAAATATCATTAACTATCTCATAGTTCCTAAACATTACAAATTGATCATAATGAACTACGTTATCCTGATATGCATCAAATAAATCAACTACAAACGGTAAATTATCTATTTTAATAAGTTGTCTAATCATGATAAGAAAAAGTCAAATGTATAATCAAAGCATTCTTCAATGATATATGAATAATATAAATATTCTTCTTCATTCATCATTCCCCAGTTTACAGCTTTTAAGTAATCATCTATAAATTCTGCAGGAACAATAATTCTGTCAAGAGATGGGCAATTCTTAAATATTTCTTTACCATTCTTAGGAGGAATATTACTATTTATGTATGCTGTTGTAAAGTTCTCACAATCAGAAAATGCTTCTGTTCCTATACTCTTAACATGAGGAGGAACCATTATTGATGTTAATGAATCACAATATGAAAATGCATTACGATTAATTTTTTCAAGACTTGGCGGCAATTCTATTGACGTTAAATATGTACATGAATCAAACGCATGCTGAGCGATTGTTTTCAAATTAGTGAAATATTTTAATTCGTCAAATGTAGTGATTGGCATTGCTGTAAACATTGGGAATGGAATGCTTGTAACACGTTTTGCCTCAGCGTATGAAATTTCACCATCGCCATCTAAATCATAATTCTTTACAAGAATTTTTTTAACCATAGGATCCTCAAAATGTATGACTGCCTTAACGTTAACAGTACACATTGCTGTTTTTTCATTGATCTTAACAGTTATTATAACCTTTCCTTCTTTCTTTGCAATGATATGACCATCTTCATCAATATCAACAACATTAGGATTAGACGATGTCCATTCTACCTCGTCATAAAAAGCATTGGACGGATATACTTTATATGTTAAATCATATTCATCCCCAATATGAAGAATCATATTTCCGCTGTCAATAACAATTTTATTAACTCGAGTTCCTCCTCTTTTGGAACCTACATATATCTCATAATTTGTAAGTTTTTTAATTGGCATATTATATGAATTAATAATTATAATAAATTATATATAAAAATATTTTTATGAAGTAATTTAAAGATGATAACAAAATAATAGTATAACATAAATGACAGCCGCGGCTGTCATTCATAAATTAAGCAATTTAATTATTTATATTTTATTAGAAAGTATGTTCTTTTTTGATGGATCTACAATATATCCTAATTTGCTTAATACATCACGATTAAGTAATATTTTTGTTGTTTTCTTTCTATTATCAACTAATACAAATTCAACGTCTTGTAATCTGCGAGTGCCAATTTGTATCTCAGGAATTATAACAGTTATTCGTGATTCCGATATTTGCCCAATACGTGGACTTGCGTTATTATTGTTAAAAGTATATTCCTTATCGTTGATAGTTGCTATAACTTTTTCATCCAACACTTCTAGCCTGTCACATCCAATTGTTGACGCGTATGCACCATTACCGGTGTCAAGTTTAGCACTCATTGTTAATGGTTCTTCATTTTTATCAAACACCAACGATATGTCTTCAATGTAACCTATAGATTTTGGATATAATACAAGTTCATTAAAATCATTAATATTATCAAATAATATTTTCATGAAGTTTTGACCAAGCGCTTTTGATATGACATTAACATTTGGTGATGAATCATAATCAATTACTATATCAGATTCTTCATTATCTGCGTTTTTTGCCAAATGCATTATGGTCACTGAACACCACGTCAAGCCTGAAAGTTTAGCAGTCTTAAGTGCAAGTTCTTCCTGTTCTTTAGTTAGTTCAACAGGAGTGGCAGCTCCATTTAACGAAATATCAATTGGTATATTTTCATCAATGGCTACCTTTTGAATTTGTGAAAGTATAATTTGTTTAGTTCTCATATTTAATACTTCCACACATATGTCTCCACCGTTAGGATTTTCTTTTCGTTGTAATAATAGTTCAAGATTATTATTAGCAGCAAACATTGCACGAAGAACTGGTAATAATATATCACCATTTACAGCAAACATTCCTGTGTCACTATTTGTGTTTAATAACTTTATTATGTATTCTTTTTTATAATTAGTATCACCGTTTTCTGCAAGTTTAGGATAAATCTTTTTAAGTTTATTCTCTAGACTACTATAACCTTTGTCAACATCTTTCTTTGTTATTAATACAAAATTTGGATGAGGAATTTTATTTCGTTCTAATAATGTTGCTAATGAATATTTATTAAAATTATTACTGTTTTTTTGAATAGGATTTATTACAAATAATCCCCAATCCTGTAGTTCTTTTATACATTCAACGCATCTTATATAATTATATGTAGAAGACCTTACTATAACAATAGTATCCATATTTGACTGTTCGTCGATTTTTAATTTTGTCTTTGAATCAAATATGTTAATATGATTACCTGCTAATGTGTAATCAGTGTCATTAGAAATAAAAGTATATAAGTTAATGTTTTTTCCGCTTATTGCAGACTTAATGTTATCTGCTATTTTACTATTTGACAGGTCCTCCTCATCTGTAAATAAAATAATATTACTAAAAAAATATTTAGAAGCATTTTCTAAATTATCATTGTTATCATTGTTATCCATTGGCTCAACATTATCACTTATGTTAACCACTTCATTTACATTTGAATTTTTATCTGTAATGTTACTGTAATAATTTTGTAAAAATTCCTCAAAGGTTTTCATATATAAAAGAATAATTTTACTTATATTTAAAAATAAAAATTATGTTAAATTATGTTATATATAATAATTATATAATGATGATTCATCCATTCACTTATTTATTTTTATATATAATTTTTTATTTATTATAATTATGAAGCAATATGATTATAGAAATCCATTAGATGTTCAAGAAGCATTAATTGCTGCGGAAAATAAACGAATGATAACGGAAAGTGCTAAGTCTGGTACGCCATCAAACCCATCTAAATATACAAGAATGTTATTTTTTGATACTTTAGATGCAATAAAAAGAATGGCATTTACCTATGACGGTATTGATATAATTTTTATAGATAAAAACAATTGTAAATATAACATAAAGAATAATATTCTATATATAAACGATTATGAAAATAAATCAATAAAAGTTGATTTTTCAAAAGATAAAGAGAACACAGTCGTATATATGAAATCAGGATATATGAAAAATGAAATAATATATTTGTGTAAAAAATTTATAACAAATAATTTTATTGTATTAAATAATTCTGATAACGTGTTCGTTAGTTCAGATAAATATTTGACAGCATTATTATTAGATGAATATAATATCAATCAGCCAAAATATCAACTTTTTGAATCATCTGACTGTGACAAAGACGATTGTTCTGAATTTGACAAAAAATTAAAATTGATTTATGGTAATCTTAATGATGATAATAAATATGTTTGTAAATTATTAATTGGCAGTGGCGGTACAGGTGTATTTATTTGTAACAGAAAAAATATTTTATCAATAATGCAATGTTTATTTTCTATAAATAAAGATATAAAAATTTTAGTTCAACAAAAACTAACAATAAAGGATGGAGATATTCGTGCATACATATTTACATATAATGATAAACAGGAAGTTGTAACATGTATAACAAGAAAGAAATTAAATTCTGATTTTAGAACAAACTTATCATTGGGCAGTACAATGGAACAATATGAAATGACACCAGAACAAGAAAAATTTGTTAAAAATGCAGCAAAATGTACAGGTCTTTTATATTGTGGTGTTGATGCGTGTGTAAATGAGGACGATAATAAATTATATGTAATAGAAATAAACGGTTCACCCGACGCCCCTGTCGCCGATGCTTTAGATGATGAAACATATAAAGAGTTAGAAAAAAAATATTATAATAAATTTACAAATATATTAATGAATTTAATAAATGAATAAATTAGAAAAAATTGAAAATGTTATTATATTTGTAACAGTACAAACAATAATTAGTGAAGGAATTCATACTCCAGAAGAATTAAAAACAATTAAACAGGATAAATGGGAATACCTTGATTATTTAGTTGATGCATGTGATAAGAATAAATATAATTTATATGTACTAACAAAGTCCGATGTACGATACACAATTGAAAAGGACAAAATAAATATTGTAGATAAATTCACTAATACAAAATTTTCATTAACATCAGATAATGTAAAAAATACAATTATTTTTCAAGGACAGGCAAACGCTGTTGAATATGTTATATATGATGCATTATTTACATGGTTTGAAAATGAAAATTATTTTGTTATAAATAATTTACAATCAATAAAAACAGCATCAGACAAATTTCTTTCATCATCATTATTGTCAAAATATAATATACCTCAGCCAAATTATATTATTGTTAGCGAATGTGATATATATGATGGTGATGGTTTAGTTAAACCTGACTTCTTTAATTATTTACATACATTATATGAAGATAACATAAATATTGATAATGCTAAGGATGAGCTTAAATATGTATGTAAAACATTAAGAGGCTCATTGGGTATAGGTGTATTTATTGCTTATGAGTCAGAAATATTAAGTGTGCTTCAGGCAATATTTGCTTTACAAAAAGAAACAAATATAATTATTCAGGCATATAAAGCAAACACTGGAGATATACGTTCACATGTTTTTTCATTTGATTTAAAGAATTATGAAATATTAGCTACAATGAAACGTAATAAAATTAAAGGTGATTTTAGAAGCAATGTTTCATTGGGCGCAACTACATCAAAAGTTGAACTTACACCAGAACAAGAAAAAATTATATTAGATACTGCTAAGGCATCAGGATGCCACTGGGTAGGTGTTGATTTAATGGAATGTATAAATGATGATGAAACTGATAATGTTGTTATTGAATATAATTCAAGTCCTGGCGTTGAAGGGATATCACAGCAAATTAAAAGAAATATGTTTGAGGTGATATTTGAAAAAATCAATAAGAATTTAAAAAATATTTCTGAAAGCATTAACGAGGGTGGTAATATTGACTTAAAAGGTGTAAAAACATATAAAGGTGATTATTTTATAAAGAATATTATTACATTTACAGAACTTGAGAAATCACCTAATTGTGAATCGGTTATGTATATGGGAGAAATTTCAAAAAATAACCCATATATCAACACATACATATTAGATAATGAAAAATTAAATGCATTTGTAATGAATGATATTATTAATATTACAGATGATAACACAAATGTAACATTAAATCCTTTTAATAAGTATGATACAATTATAATATGTAGAGGCTCAATAGACACATATGATAATGCTGTACAAGTATGTAAAATGCTGGAAGATTATGGGTTTATGATATTTAACCCAATTGATGCTTATGCTATTGCAAATGATAAATATCGTATAAAAGAATTATGTGATGAAAATAAAATTCCTACTCCAAGAACTATAAAAGTTACAATTGATGACATTGAAGACAAGAAACAATTTGAAAAATTATTAAATAAGATTTATAAAAAGCATGATGATAAATCAAAATATGTATTAAAAATCTTAGGAGGCTTTGGAGGCAAAGGTGTATCAATATGTGACGGTTCAAATATATATGGAATATTACAAACTATTTTTACGATAAATCCTGAACAGGAAATGATTATTCAGGAATTTGTAAAATGTGATGGCGGTGATTTACGTATTCATGTATTAACAACAAAAACAAAACAAACAATATTATGTTCAATGCAGCGCAATCAAATTGATGATGATTTTAGAAGTAATGTTTCATTAGGAGCGTCAACAAAGAAAATAGAATTAAGCAAAGAACAAGAAAAATTAGCATTAAGTGTAGCAAAAGCATCAGGTATGTATTGGTGTGCTGTAGATATTATGCATCTTAAAGAAAAATCACAAGATGGATATTCTGATATAGTAATTGAATATAATAATTCCCCAGGATTTGATGGAATATCTCATTTGATTGGAAAAAATATAATCAATATATTATTAGATAATTTAAAACCAGAAGATTTGCAATGAAAAAATTATGTCATTATATGATAGAACAACTATCAGAAGAAAAAGTTACATATCCTTTTGATAACATAATATTATTTAGTGATAAAGATTCAGATTCTTTTAAATCATTAAATAGATTATGCAAGAATTCAAATCTTACATTACATCAATTTGATACTGATGATATTACATATAAAAACAATAAGATAAACAATCTTGAAATAAACAACGAAAAAATATCTGAAAAGAATACAGTCATATTTTCAAGAATAAAATATGAAAATATTGATAAGTATACAAATATGTTTAATGAATTAGAAAAGAAGAATTATCTTATTATAAATAATATTGATGGCATAAACAATGCATCGGATAAAATTAAGAGTGCAGAATTATTTAAGAAACATAAAATTCAACAACCTGCTTATACTGAATTAACTGCAGATGATGTTATGGTTGATGAAGAAAATAAAACAAAAGTTAAATTATGGAGTAAGCTTAAAGATATTTATTCAGACGCAGAAACAAATAAGAACCAAAAATATGTTGTTAAAAATCCAGTTGGCAAACAAGGAATAGGCGTTTTTATTGTTGATGGAAATCAGATATTAAGTGTTCTTCAGGCATACTTTGATGTCGCCAAAAACAGCAAACTTATTGTTCAGGAATTTTTGGATGCAGATGGTGGTGATTTTAGAATGCATGTGCTCACACTTAAATCAGGTCAGTACTTTTTATATGGTGTAAAAAGAAATAAAATTAAAGGTGATTTCAGGTCAAACGTATCCTTAGGCGGAACATATGATAATATGAAAGAATCTGATTTTACGGATGAACAAAAAGATTTGGCATTTAAGGCTGCTAAGGCAGTAGGTTTAACATGGGCAGGTGTCGACATTATGCCTGTAAAAAATAACAAACTAAAAAATGTTGTAATAGAATGTAATGCTAATTCTGCAGCGCCTGCTGATAATGATATTTATAAATTAATTTTGGAAAAAATTAAAAAGGAAGATTTGGGATGATAACTTTAAGACAATATATATTAGAAAGTAAAAATACAAAATCCAATTGGATGGCTTGCGTTAAAAAAATGTATAAATGGTATTGTGAAAATTTTAAAAATTTTTACGATCATCATCATCATTATAGTGACGATAACTATAAAGAATGTGATTTATTAAATAACAAAAAAGTTAAAGCAGATTGCTCAGGCTTTGTAGGCGCATGTTTATGTCTTGCAGGTTATTCAAATAATCCTTTAAATTGGAATGTACGATTAGGAAGTTTCAATCATTATAAAAATTCAAATAAAGATAATATTAGTGATGTTGATAAAAAGTATAAAAATGATTTATCATATATGAGTGGTATTAATGCATTTAAATGTATAAGAATAGATGATAAAGAAAAACAAAAATTAGATTATTCAGAAATAAAAGCAGGTGATATTCTTGTGAAAGGCTCCCATGTAACTATTGCTGCCGATGATGGCGCAAAACATTTATATGACTGGGGAAGACAAATAGAATCACAACCCAATAATATTTTTGATAAAGCCAAACCTGTGGAATTCTATATTCCTAAGGATAAAGAAACAATACATCCATACAGAAGTTACTGGAGATTGAAATGAACTTAGGTTCATTTCTTTTTTTTATTTTAAATTTTATTACTCATCATTTATATATTATATATAATAAACATTAATTATTATATAAGTATATGAAAGATTTACACATTATAATGCCAATGGGAGGCCTTGGAACAAGAACATCAGATATGTATCAAACTCCAAAGCCTTTCATTAAAATATTTAATAAGTATTTATTTGAATATGCACTTGACGGATTAAAGGTATTAGCAGGAACATATAGAATAAAATTAACTATGATTGCTCGTGCTGAAATGATGAATTCGTATTATATCAAAAAAGTTAATCAGATTGGATGGACCTTTGCTGATGAATTTAATTTAATTCAAATTGATAAGTTAACAAGAGGCTCACTTGAGACAGTTATGAAAGCAGAAAACTTAATTGAAGACAATGACATATGTATTGTTCTTGATTGTGATGTGCTGTTTGAGAGTGTAGATTTGTATAATATTATTGAACGTATTGTTGAAGATGAGGATATCGATGGATTTTTATTGTCATTTAATTCCAATGAATCAAAATATAGTTTTGCAGAAATAGATAACAATAATATTGTTAAACGTACTGCTGAAAAGGATCCTATTTCAAATCATGCTATCGCAGGAGTATATGGTTTCAGCAATGGTGCATTATTGAAGAAGTATGCAAGAATGATTCTTAATAAACCTATTGAAGAATATGATAAGAACGAATATTATGTATCTTATATATATAATTTAATGATTAATGATGGTGCAAGAATAATATTATCATATCTTGATAGTCATACATCATTAGGCACGTCTGATGAGATTGAAGAATTTAAGGCATCAGATAATAAGTTCAAGCATCTTTATATTACTGATTTTGATGGTACATTATTTGATACAAAAGAAGCAAACTATTTAGCATATAAAGAAACATTTAAGAAAGTATATGATTATGATCTTAAGCCTGAGGATTATTATGACAACTTTGGATTAAGAATTAATGAATTGCTTGAAAAACTAAATCTTGACATTGATAAATTAGATGAAGTAAAGAAAACAAAGGCAAGAGTATATAAAAAATATTTTAAGAATATTACAGTTAATAGCAGTTTGTTAGCAGAATTATACTATAAGAAACAATCAGGACATATCATTGCTCTTGCAACCACAGCGTCAAAGAAAAATGTTGAAAATATAATTAAATATTTTGAAATTACAGATTTATTTGACTATATTATAACAGGTGAGAATGTTAAGAATGGCAAGCCTGACCCAGAGGTATATAATAAGATTATTGAGCATTATTATTTTGTTAATCCATATAATGTAATGATATTTGAGGATAGTATGGTTGGTTTAATGGCTGCGCACAATACTATTATTCCTAATGCGAATATTGTTAACATTAATAATCCTATTAAATCATTCACTAATAAATTTATTACACAATCTGATTTTATCAACAAACGACAAAGTAAAACAATTACATTATGAAAAAGATTGAAGTAGAAGGACATTCAGGATGTCATATACAAATTAAGAAGAGAGATAATAATCTTGTGATTGATAAGTTCACAAAAGATGAAAAGTATATTCCTCGACTTGATGCACAGCTTGAGAAACAAAAGAAAGCAAGTAAGAACAACATTACATCTAATATAATTGTTCCAAAAATTATTGATGTTGACACAAGTTGGCCAGGAGAATACCATGGCATAATGGAATATGTATATGGAAAGAATTTTGTTCAGTTCTTTGAATATGCTGACAAGAAAATGATTGATAATTTTATAAAGGTAATTTGTGTGTATGTTCGTAATGAAATAGAAAATAGTTTGTGTGTCACAGAATACATTACAGATGATCTTTACAACAAGTGGCAATCAGTAAAGAATAATATGATTAAGGTTGCTGATAATAATCCCAAATATTCAGATGATATAAAACATATTATTAAACACTGTGATAAGATCTTTGTAAAGGACATAAAGTTTAAAGATTTTTATATTGGTGTTTGTCATGGAGATCTGACATTTTCAAATATCATTTTTAGAGATACTGAATATGCACTGATTGATTTTCTTGATAGTTTCATTGAGTCACCAATAATGGATATCGTAAAGCTTCGTCAAGATACTAAATACAAGTGGTCAACACTTATGTATAACAGCAAGGAATATGATAAGACACGATATGATATCATTTGTAAATATATTGATGAAAAACTTGAGTTTGAATTTGGTAAGTATAACTTCTATAAAGAATCATATAATATATTTCAGTTAATGAACTTTGTAAGAATTATTCAATACGCAAAGAAAGATGAAGTTACTGAATATTTGATTGAGACCATTAATGATATTTTGAAAAATTTTAAATGATTATATTATGAACAATAAGATTCTCATTATTCCTGCAGCTGCGAATAAACCAATATATAAAGAACATATTCCATCAATTTTTAAGATTGATGATAATGGATATATGCACATATTAAATAATATGAATGGTTTACCACTTAATGAATTTGAGCATATTTATATTACAATAAATAAAGAATTGTGTGAACGATATAATATCTCCGGTATGTTATTGCTTCAACTTGCTTCTCTTCAACTTGACTATAAAACTGATATAATTATTATTGACAATACAAAAAATGTTGTGGAAACAATCATACAAACATTAGAGGACATAAATTTAAGTCGTGATTACGGAGTATTTATTAAAGATGCTGATGCTAAATTTGAGATAAATGATATCGTTAATGAAAATACCGTATATACATATCGTCTTGAAGATGTAAGTAATATAAATCCGTCAAGCAAGAGTTATGTTACTACAACATCAGATGATATCATCTTAAATATTATTGAAAAACGAGTAATCAGTTCTGAGTTTTGTGCTGGCGGATATTTCTTTAATGATGTAAATAAATTAATAGAATTATGTGATGATACATCAATATATGACAAACTTTATTTATCAAATGTTATATATTATGATATTATAAGAAATAACGAATTATATAGAACAGAATTAGTAAATAATTTTAATGAATAAATAATGTAATTTAAATAATATGAAAAAAGAAACAGTTATGATTACCGGTGCTGCTGGGTTTATTGGAGGACAGCTTGCATATAAATTATATAAACTTGGTTACGATCTTATTCTTGTTGACAACATGAGTTACGGTCATGAGGATAATCTTCAGTTTGACGATGTTGATTTAAATGAGATTCTTTATGTGATGGACATACGTGAGAGTGATTTTGAGCATCTGTTTGAGGAGAACAAAATTGATTATGTATTTAATATTGCTGGAATTGCACCTCTGCCTGATTGTCAAAGTAACCCATATGAAGCAGTTGATGTAAATGTAAACGGCTTAGTTAGAGTATTGGATCTTTGTAGAGTTTATGGAGTCAAATCTGTAGTTCAAGCATCAACGAATGCGATGTATGAAAATGTTACAGAGTTTCCAACAGCAGAAGGAGATTTAAATGAAACAAATCTCCCAACACTTATCTACCCAAACACAAAATATTGTGCTGAACGATTTGCTGAATCATTTTGTAATACATACGGAATGAATGTTGCTTGTGTACGTTTCGCAAATGTATATGGTCCACATATTGATTGTCTTCGTAAGCAACCTCCATTTGTCGGATATATGATTCGCGAATTATATTATGATCGTACCCCAGAATTTTATAGTAATGGCGAACAAGCCCGTGATTATATTTATGTTGATGATTTATTAGAGCTTGTGTATGCTTCTAGAACACTTGACGGATTTAATGTTATCAACTGCAGTTCAAATACTTCATATAGTGTAAAAGATCTTTATGCTATTGCTTGTAATATTATGGGAAAAAATATTGAAGCACATTATAATGATAGTTCAAAGTATTGGGATAAATACCCACAGTTATATGAAGGAGAATATAAGATTTCTGATAAAGTTCTTGAGCATGAAGTAAATAAATTTTCTAAGTGTGATAATTTAACGGCATACAATCTGCTTGGCTGGAAACCCACAGTAGACATTGTTAAAGGATTAGAAATGACTATTAATTCAACAATTAATATGTTAAACAAGTTAAATAAAAAATAAAATGAAAAATGTTTATTTTTAAATTGAACTAACAATTCTTTATAATCATCATATTTACCACGATCTGCGCCATTAGGAACAGGTCGTTATTTTTTAATATATGTTAACACTTTAATATTGAATTTTTATATGAATATTTATATGTTATATTTGTAATTAAACAAACGAGTATTAATTTTAAACAGTATATGAAATGAAACGAGTAGTCAACAAGACAAAGACTGTATCAGTATTGAAGCAGTTTATTCCATTTGTATTACCCTTATTATTTGTTCCTGTATTTCATTCTTTTGCCTCAGATGAGACCATTGATGATGGTATCATATATATTGAGGATGATCTTAAGCCATCTCCAGTATATTATGATACTGTATATTCTGATGTTTCTATGAAACTTCCTGATGAAACATTTGAGAATGTTACAAAGAATACTTATAAGACATCATCACTAGCTCATGAATTCATCAAATCATTTGAGCAATGCAGGCTCACTGCATATCATATAGAGGGTGAGAAATATAACACTATTGGCTGGGGACATTACCTACAGAAGCCTGAAGAACAGGATATGAAACATATTTCTCAGAAAGAGGCTGATGAACTATTCAGACAAGATGTTGCTTGGGTAGACAAGGCAGTGACTGCAATGCTTAATGACATCAATCCAAAATTCAGATGGCCGCAAGGAATAGTTGACGGATTAGGAAGCCTGGTATATAACTGTGGTGAGAAGGGTGTGAGAACAACAGAATTCTACAAAAGATTACAGAACTGCAGGTTTCATAATGGTCAAATCAATAAGTCTGATATTGAATATACGTTGGCAATAGTTAAGAATACTCGCTGTTATATGAAGGGACATTATAAGAGACGTGCAGCTGAATATGAAATGATGGTAAATGGATATAAGGAATTGAAAATATAATGTAATTTAAATATATTTTTAAATAAATTGAATATATAATATTTTAAATATATTTTATTATAAAAAAACAATTTACATTATGAAAAGCTTACAAGAATATTTAAATGGTTCTGAAAAAATATTTAATGAAGGAACCTCATTGTTGAAAACTAAGGAAGATTTCTTTAAGATTGCTTCAATGGTTAATGACTATATAAAAGAAAAAAATATTTCAAATATGTCTGTAGTACTACCTCAAATTGATAGTGCACATTTTAATATATTGTATATAAATTCTAAAGACCTTGAAAAGGCAGGCCAGGAAAATTCAAGTTGGGTTACATCATCAATACAAATTAGATATCCTAAATTTATGTATGAACAAAATGATCCTGATGATGTAATTGAAGTATTACATGAGTTTGCTTATAAAAAAGATAATGATAGATTTAATAAATTTTTTGCTCAGAGATTACCTGAAAACGCTGGTACTATAGTTAAAAATAGATCAGGGCAACGATATGACATTAAATTAAATAATGTTGATGAATTTGTAAAATTTTTATGTGATACATTTATTAAAACAAATCCTAAGGCACAAACATTTATGTTTTAAAATTTGAATTACACTAATTAAATCATAAACACAAAATAGAGCTCATTTGGGCTCTATTTTTATAATATTTAGTTAAACATTTACAATAAGAATTTATATATTAAATATATAAAATTGTTTTATGTATGAAAGTAATATAATAAGTAAACTTATGAAGGTGATAATTATTGAAGGATCTGACAACACAGGTAAAGACACTATCATAAATAAGATTAAGGAACAGTTTGTTAATTCACTTGTTATACATTGTGGAAAACCGATATCGTCATATTGGGAGGCTGCAAGAATTGAACAAAGAAAGTTGTTTAGTGATTATGTTAAGAACATAGTCAATAATGAATATGAGGGTATGTGTGATGCTGTGATATTCAACCGAGCATGGTATGGTGAATATGTATATGGAACAATGTATAGAAACAGAGATAAGAATGAGGTTCGTGAGGACATCAACAATTATGAAAAAGAACTGTTTGACAAGGATGTATATTATATTCAGCTTGTGTGTTCATCAACTGAGCTGTTGAAGAAAAATGATGATGGACTTTCAATATCAAATAAGATAGAAAACTTTAAAAAAGAAAATGAACTATTTAAAGAAATATTTGATAGTTCATTATTAAAAAATAAAAAATTAATATATGTCAATGATAATGATAATTTTAGAAAATTGGAAGATGAATGTAAAGAAGTCAATAAATTAATATTTTAATTAATATTTAACTAATTAATATTTAACAATCATTAATAGGTCATCCTTGAATTTTTTAACGATCATTTATATATTAGATATACAATTAATAATTCAATTTAAACCTACTGATTATGAACATCAAGATCTATCAACTGAAATCCAACAAGTACATGTTCTGTTCCTTTAACATGATTAAGAAACTTGGACATGAGCTCTCAATCAATGATTACAAGTTGATGTATGAGTATGATATTGAGGACACTGAGGTAACTACTGAACTGCTTGATGATATCTACTGTAAGTTCAATATAAATCGTCCTGAAGACTTCCGTGGACATTCGTTGAGTGTCAGTGATGTAATTGTCATTGATGATACTGAGAAGTATTTTGTTGACAGAATGGGTTTTACTAAATTTTAATATTAAATTTTAATATAATTAGTATGGAACACATTATAAAGAATGTAGGAATTAAGAAGACTTGTCCGCTTTGTGGTAAAACAACACATATTGTTGTTAATTGTGATGATTATGAAAAATGGCAGAATGGTATGCTTATTCAACGAGCATTTCCATACATGAGTGCAGACGAACGTGAGGTGCTTATCACAGGAATATGTTATAATTGTCAGACGAAGGTGTTTGGTCCAATGTAAACGGTTACACTGTATAATTATACATTATACATATATTTTAACAAGATCCCCATAATTCTTATATATTTTTATATTTAAGTATATAATTATGGAATACGTGGTATCTGATGCTATATATGAACTAATACGAGTGGAACTTGTAGAGTGTATTGATGACAATACTATTGATTGTCTACAGCTTCCATCTGGGTTCTTTAATAGTGACATATCATTACGTGAGTTCATAAGGAAACATGAACATAAAAAGAATGTATTCTTTATAGCAAGGGTATGGGTGTTAAATCCTACACATTATGGACAGACACACGATAACGTCTATGAGTATTCTTTAACATATGATGGTGAACTAATTTGTAAGAATCCTACTCATCATTTTGTGGTGAACAAGAATGAATTGAATTCCCAAGAGGCCACACAGTTCACAGGCAGGGATATGTATAGATTAAAGAAAAATTCTAATGCATGGTTCTATGACATTCAAGAACATAAACTTTGTAGATGTAAGATAGGAAATCAGCCATACACTGTTAATCAAGCTAAGAAATGTAATTGGCTTGATTGGCATGATGATAGCTATATTGTATATCCATATCCATTATCTAAGAATGATAATCATCAACATATTCTTAGTTGTATGTTATTAACATGCAAGCTCGTAAATGAGATAAAAAAGAATATTTGAATTTTGTCTATGCATGTTTCTTATTTAAACAATAAATATATTATAAAATTACTATGAAGAAATTGACAATTTTATTTGTAATGATTTTTGTGATGTTTTGTACAGTACATTCTAACAATACAAATAGACAACAACAAACAATTAAGAAAGAAATAGTACATAATGGCTGGACAGCTACTTATTATGGAAATCATTATAAGACAGTAAGACATACTGCAAATGGTGATGTCTTTGACAAGAATGCTATGACATGTGCTGCTCCTAAGCATTATAAATTTGGAACAATGCTTAAGGTGACAAATATAAACAACGGTAAGTCAGTAGTTGTACGTGTGAATGACAGAGGCGGTTTTGGACATAGAACAGTTGACCTCACTCATGGAGCATTCGGAAAAATTGCTAATCATAGCAGTGGAAGAATAAAAGTAAATGTTGAAGTGATAAGTTAATAAACTACAAAATTAACAAATTTTATAAATAGTACTTTGAATTTTTCTGTTCAAAGTACTATATTATTTATATAATTAATTTTAATTTTTTAATCATTTATAAATAAAAGATTATGACACAACAGGAATTCAAACAAGTACTTCGTGAGAGTTATGGAACAAAGTTTAAGTTCACAAAGAAGGATGGCACAGAGCGTATCGCAGTAGGAACACTTAATTTTGATGCAATGCCAGAGACTGCAGTTCCATCAGGCACTCAGACTTGGCAAGATCCTGAAGACATCGTTAAATACTACGATCTCGAGAAATCGGGATGGCGCAGTTTCAGATGGGAACAGTTCGTTGAAATTTTATAATAAATAAGATTATGAAAAATATATTTTCAGATACAAGTTACTGGGGCAATTACCTATATACATCTTATCAAGAATTGGTAGACAAGTTAGGAGAGCCCAATACGGTAAGTGGAGATCATAAGGCACAGAAAGAGTGGCACATAGCAATTTCCGATGAAGTTGGTTTCACGTTATATGATTGGAAAGAATATGACGATGATGTCACAGATGGAGAGAACTATAAGTGGCATATTGGTCATTCAGGAGGTCACTTCAAAGAGATTAAGAAGTGGCTCAACGAACATGGATTAGAAGTTACACATGAGAAAAATGTTTTTACGGTAATATAAATATATAAATTAATTAAGATTATGATAGACATTAATACTATTAAACCGGGTGACCAGATTCAGTGGGATGATGGGACTGACACAGGAAGAATTTGGACTGTTGAAAAGATTACAGAGGATGGCAATATATATTGTTCTCGTGTAGTCACAGGAAAAGTTCATTTCACATTCTATCCATTTGAATATGATGCGTTGCATCTGATTCCTGATGAAACTTCAAATAGTGAAAATAAAAAGAAGACAAAGAAGAAATGACAGCATGCGAGTTAATAGAGTTCTTAGCAAAGAATATAGCACAGCTTGGTGATATGCCAGTATGTATTGCTTACAAGAATGGAGTTAAGTATACCAAGATAGAAGATATCAAGTTTACAGTAAACATAGATCGCAATGGTGATTCAGAAATAGTTTTGAAAGAAGAAAAATAATAAATAATTTTTATGAGAACACTCAACGATTATATAAAGAAGCATTCAAAATCTGCAATATATGAAGAATATTTATCTGACATAATAGATTTTTTGTGTGAGGATATTGATGCAAATAATATTGATATTACTAAGGATATCATACTTGAAACATTAAATTCTCATGACTACAAAAAACTTCAGCAAAAAATATTGGATATATATGGTAAGAAATATGATATAAAATTTGAGAATAAGAATACTGATAATTCTGAAGATTATAATCAGTTAGCATTCTCAATAGATTTCAATGATGAATTTGATTTTGATGATGAGTATTTTAAAAATTTAGTTGGGTGGTTTGGTTATTATGTGTCACAACCCAGTAATGACATTGGTTTTGCATATATATGTCCAACATATGCACATGATACGTCAGATATGGTATATAACAAGAATCATGGAATATTGTATCACTTTACACTTGAAAAGAATTCCGAATCAATATTAAGAAATGGATTAAGAATAAAGGATTCAACATATAGATATTTTCCAAGGCGCATATACTTATATTCTGCAATAAATGTTCTTGATAAGAATGGGGTTATTCTTGATGAACCTTATAAATTTTGTATGAAAGTTGTTAATACGTTTCTGTTCAAAAATGTGGCAATATTTAAAATTGATATGAATAAAATATCTAAGAATATAACATTTTATAAAGATGATATGATGAAAGAAGAAAATTCTGTGTATGTATATAATAGTATTCCTCCAGAGGCAATAACAAAATTAGATGTATTCAAATGAAGTTTGATTGATGAGACAAATCATATTTTACATATTGTTGAGTTGTTTTTTGATATGTTCAGGAACGAACATTGAAACGAGCTTTGGAACAAACATCAATGTATGTAATGAACTAGATTCTGTTATGAATGATTCAACACATATTGAGTCATCACAAAAGATACAATGGGATAGATTAGGTCTACATACTGGAATGTTTGTTGGTGGTGGGCTCACTATGCTTATTGTTCTTGAGTGGCTTCCAGAGAATGTTACAGCATGGAATACATCAGAAAGAAAGAACACTCCATTATTCACAAGATATAAGAATAACATCAAGGCAGGACCTGTAATAGATAAGGATAGATTTGTTTTTAATTATATACTTCATCCTTATGCAGGTGCAGTATATTATAATGCAGCAAGAGGTGCAGGCTGTAATTGGTGGCAAAGTTTCATATATTGTGTCTTTGTTAGTAATGTTCTATGGGAATATGGAATAGAAGCATTTAACGAAAAGCCGTCCTTACAAGATCTTATAATAACACCATGTGTAGGCAGTCTGATTGGTGAAGGTTTTCATGTGGCAAAGAAAAAGATATTGATGAGAAATTATGATGTAATGGGTAGCAGATTTTTCGGTAAGACATTATGTTGGATAATAGATCCATTCAATGAATTTGGAAATGTTATACTTAATAAAAAAGACGCATTAACATCAAACATTATGTATCATAAGAAGGGTATAACATTGAATTTAACATATAAATTTTGAAAAAATATTAGATATTATGAAACAAGAAGATAAAGAAATGATTATTAAGCAGCTCGATGTTATTAATGATATAGAGGAGTTATCAGATGGGTATCACACCTATAAGTCACTATATTTTCAAAGGCTTGTATTATTTGCAGTGATAGTTAACAGTCATCCAGAAATTAGTTGGAAGTCACATAGGCATGAAGATGGAGAACTATGTTTTGGTGGAGGATGGTTCATTGTTGGAATTGACACCCCAGAAGGACAATACACATATCATTATGAAGATGAACATTGGGATATGTTCAAGTGTAAAGAATTAGAAACTGCCCCTCATTGGGATGGGCACATAGATAAAGATGTTGAACGATTATTATCATTAGTTAAATGAACAAGTCATTATATATATTCATTAGTTTAAATGAATAAGTTATTACATATATTAAAGTTTGTTAAACTGATACATATAATTAAATTTTATCATAAACATTTATATATTACTATATAATAAATTTAAAATTTAAGATTATGAATACATTAAAATTATGGGCACATTAATTATTACAGCAATTATAGTTTTTACTCTATTGTTTATCATTGCTTTGGGCAAGCCTATCAATGATTGGTTAGACAAAAAGATTAAAGATTCAGATAAACAATTACAAGATGCTATCAATGACAAAACATGTGAAATTGAGAAAAATCTTCGTAAGAAATATCCAAATATGAAGGAAATTGCTGAGGATTGCGAGTTCGAAGAAATTGATTAATAACTTAAAAAATTATAAATTGTGTTCATGCATAAGTTATATATAAAAGATTAAATGTTAAAGATTTTTAAATGTTAGGGTGGAAATTAAATTTTTCACCCTAATGTTCTATATTATATTATATCCAACTGGATATAAAAGTAATTGAATTTTATTCAATTTAAATTATAAAAAATTATCAAAATGAGAGCAAACGAATTACAAATTGGTGATTATGTCATTCGTAAGAATGTTCCACAGGAAATATTGATAGTTGATGCAATAGATTCAATCAGGGGTACAGTATATCTTGATTTGGATGGATTGGGTATAACAGAAAAACTAGAAAATATATCACCAATAGAAATAACGCCTGATAATCTGGTGAAAATGGGTTTTGAGAAGTCTCTTGATCCACTGTTTGAGCAATTAGATAAATGGTACAGCGAAGACAGAAGAGTTGAAATACGTAGTGAATACTTTACAAACACGTATAACAAATGGTCAATTCATCTTGACAATGAAGATATGGATTCCATCGGTTCATGTGAAGTCACATATATTCATGAAATGCAGCAATTCTTTAGACTGTGTAAATATGAGTACAATTTTAAATTAGGGGTTAAATTTTGAACTATTATGAATATTGATTTAGCATTACAGCAACTTAGAGAATTACATGACAAGATCAAGGAACATCCCTATTGGACAACCTTTAAGTGGGATATGTTCAAACAAGAGGTATGTCCGATGTACAGAGAGGTCATGGAATTGTATAATTACTTGAGATTCAATAAAGAGTATAAGGACTATGATTCGCCATGGTTTGCTACAATGTCAACAATTTACCATGATTTTAGTGCAATGCTTGGAATCATAAGTTATAATCCCAGGATATTTGAAACACCAATTGAAGATACTGATAGATTTAAACAGTATTATCTTCCAATGCTTCAAAACTTTTTGCAAATTCTTCACTTCTTTATTGAAGGTATGAATATTCCAGAAAACATGGTGATGTACATGCCAGATAAGGTTCATAATCCTAAATCTATGAAAAAATATATGCCAGTGTATCATGAGAATTGGAAAGACGAATTAGGATATAAATTTTGGTATGGCAATTACAAGTGGAAAGCAATACATTGTATTAAAAAAGAAAAAAAGCAGAATAAAATTGATAAATTCAAAAAATTAATCAAAACGACACAATATAAAGGTCTTAAAGAATTTTATCAACATGCAATAATGGATTTAGAAAATAATACGTCACTTTGCATTAAGATGATTTAAAAAATAATTTAAATAAAAATTACAAATTATGGATTACAAAGAAAAATACGAAAATGGGGTTGAGTGCATCCAAGAGATATTGAGTGGTGCTGCCGACTTAATCAGGATCTCTACCTTAAGAAAAAGATTACAACCTTTCTTTCCAGAATTAAAAGAGAAAAAGAGTGAGGATGAACAAATGATAGAAAGGCTCAAAAGTTGTGTCTATGCATCTGACATCACATCAGAAGGTAAAGAAGAAATCTTTGCTTGGCTTGAGAAGCACGGCAAGCAGAATCCTGTTGAATGGAGTGAAGAAGATGAGAAGATAAAAGAAAGTATAAAGAAACACATTTTTAATGCTGATGATTGGTATGTAAGTAAAGTTGACGGTAAAATCCATAATGTTAAATTTATAGAAAAACAAGGTGAAGAAAAACCTACCGATGAGGTTAAGCCAAAGTTCAAGGTTGGTGATTGGATTACTAATGGGCATCTTACTTGCAAAGTATTGAGTGTTACAGGTAAATCCTATGAATTACATCTATATAATGATGATTACTGTCATTTTGAAACAGATGTACAGAGTGTGGATAAATACTACCATCTTTGGACTATTCAAGACGCAAAGGAAGGTGATGTACTTGCAACAGAAAACTTTATTTTCATCTTTAAAAATATAGATGATAGCAATGGTGTTCACTATTATTGTCATTATGAAATTAGTAAACGTGAAGATGATGGATCCCGATTTGGTATTGCACTACCGCAATCTTTAATGGGAATAGTTGGTAGTAGTTTCACACATTATAAACCTGCCACTAAAGAACAACGTGACATGTTATTTCAGAAAATGAAAGAAGAAGGATATGAATGGGATGACAAAAAGAAAGCGGTGAAGAGGATTGAGCCAGAATTTGATGGCGACGATATTTTATTATCATTATCACTTGGAAATAATCAAGTTCAGGATATTCTCGAAGACATGGGAATGCTTGATGATAATGGTCAGTGTCCACATACTGCTGAAGAAATATTTAAGGCAGGTATGGAACATGCTTTCAACCTTAATCGTGAAGCTGCCTCAAGTGTAAAAATAAAATAAGTTTTGAAATAAATAAGTCATGATTGAACAAGAAAAAATTCCATATACCGAAGATGAAATAAGAGCAATGGTAAAAACTATTGAGCATCTTCGAGAAGAAAACAATGCATATAAAGAATTGGCTAAAATGAATGAGAAACAGTTTAAAGAATTATTAAATTCAACCAATCAGCTAAGAAGCCCTATTAATGGATTAAAAGATCTATGGCATAAGGGTAATGAAAAACCTACCCGTCAAATAAATTCCAATTATGTTCATTACGCACTATGCATATTTTGGTATGATGGGTGGAACACAGAACTTTGCAAAGTCAATGAAGATGGTTCATTCGAGGATAGTAATGGCAATATTTGGGATAATATTGAAAAACCATTCTTTGAATATTGGGCATATGTTGATGATTTAATTCCTGATGAGTTGACGATTTAATTCCTAATGATCTTTAAATTAATTTTAATTAACACTTAAAAATTGAAATTTTAATTAACACTTAAAAATTGAATTTATACTTAAACATAACTATATTAGATATATAATTTAAATAGTAAAAACTGAAAATTAAGAATTATGAGAAAGAACAATAGTATGTTTGTCAATGTACCCAGTGGTTAGCGCGTTTGTGGTGGAATGATTGCTCCAAAGAAAAACAATAAGATTAAGATATGACACAAGAGGAAATCAATCGTACATTTGATATTAATTTTGCAGACTTGTATGATGTAAGACCTGATGAACCAGATTTTACTAGTGCAATTAACCGATCATTAGAACAAGGAATAAAACATTTAAGTAAAAGTTTTCTTGTCATGGTCTCAGAATTATTAACAGAAAGAAGAAATGGAGTAATAAAGCTATGAGTAAATATACAAACATTACAATAGAGGATGTTATTGCACGTATTAGAGAAGAGTGTGATAAACTCTATGAGAAGTATGAAGGAAATCCTTTAATTGAGGAGGATGATATCCTTGAGGGATTTGAAGAGATTATTTGTGATTATTATGAAGATAAAACACCATACTAATATGAAACAAAAAATAATTCGGAATCATGAAAAGAAGCACAGAAATTAAACGTGAGTTTTACGAAAATGATACGTTGCTTAATCAAACGAGAAATAAGATTCAGATGGTAAAAAATGAGCTTATACCGTATTATGGAGGTGATATGACATTACAAACACTACTTGATTGCTTAGAGCAACAAGAGATGAAATTTATTAAAAATATAGAAAGTATTTTTGAACAATTTGATAGATGAATAATGAAAAATAAACCGGTAAGATTCAGAATTAAAGAAAAATGGATAGATGGTAGATATTACCTCATTCAAAAGAAACATTGGTTTGGGTGGTGGAATTATGATTCTGTAGAGTATTACGGACTTGAAAAAGCAAAAGCAAGATTAAAAGAAATACAAGAAAATTATCCTAATATTCGTCCTAGACGGTATAGGGTGATTGATGAGATAGAAGTTAATTCATAAAAATTCATAAATTAGTCAATATGGAGAATTTAACAATAAATAAAGAATATGTAGATAATAGGGTATATACATTTGAACCAGTAATTCAGATAGAAATGGATTTCATAAATGTGCCTGTTGATTATGATACATCTCAAAAATATGTTGACCTTAATGACTTAGACGCCGATGAGCGTGAAGTTGAACGTCAGTATTTCACAAAGGAACGATTAGCAAAATTGAAAGACAAATTATTGGAGCAAATCAAGGAAACTGAACCAGAGGATTTGTTCAGAATAATTTGTAGAGATACAGATAGCGGTTGGAATTATACACGAGAAGAGCTGTTTGACTTAAAATAATTAAAGAATGTTAAATACAATTATTTTTGTTGTATATTTTTTAATTTTCTTAATAATATTTGTATATTAGATATACAATTATTTACAATCATTTAAATTGCATTTAATTATGGAAGAAAAAATTTGCGTATTTTTTGGAGGAATACTTTTGGGATTTTTAATCACGGCTGTCATTTACGCTTTATTCACAAAAAATGTACGATATTTCAATACAAATAGATTCAAACGTGGTTATAAAGACATGATAGTTCCAATAGAATTTCGTGTCATAAAAATTGAAGAAGGTTTTACCCAATATGAAAATGAACGCCCTATACAAAACTCATTATGGAAGTATACAGTAGAAACTTGTTTCTTTCTTAAAAAAGATAAAAATTTTATTAATGAAAAATATGTGTTTTGGGATGAACCAGAAAAATATAAAGTAGGTGACATTTTAACATTATCCAACATTAAACAGTAGAATTATGACTATCAACAATTTTTACGTAATCAAGAATCTTCTTACATTTGACGATAAGGATGATTTCTATTTCTTGCAGATTATTCAGCGCAAGAAGGACGGCAACCTGGTTCCTTCTGCGAATAATGGTTATCGTACAATTAAGACTTATTATATCAGAAGTCTTGAAGATTTTGACAGGCGCAAAGAAGCAATAATTCAGTTATGCAAACAGAATAATGCTCGTGCATACATCAACCTTAATGTAAGAAATGCAAGAGAGGTTGCACTCGCTGCAGCTAAGGCATATATTGATTTGGTCCGAGAAGACCGTTGTTCACAAGGACATCGTATATATGATCATACCTGTGGCGTAACACCTAAGATGGGTGTCAAGAAGAAATGGATTGTTGATATTGATGATCTTAGTCTAGAAGATGTTGAGACCATTTGTAATATAATTTGTAAGTGTCGTTCTGCATATCCTATGGAAAATCCCGATGCAGATATGTATGAGAATATAATCGCTCGTATTCCTACTGCACATGGACATCATATCATTACTCATGGATTTGATGCCAGAAGGTTTCGTGACATTCTTGAACAGACAACCAAAATTAATTTAACTAAAGATCAGATTATAGAGATTACTAATGTCAAAAAGGACAATCCTACATTACTGTATTTTGACAACCAGTCTCAACCTTGTGACTTATTAGAAGTGAGTTGGTTACAAGATATTGTTAAGAACCAAAAGGATTGTCCTCCAGAATTTATGGAAGCTGTACATAAAAATTTTTGGAATTTAGTTGATACGAAAGAATCTGAGTATGTAAGCCGAGGATATCTTACTGATTGGTATCAACAATCCATAGATGAGACGGAACCGCCTATTTGGACCGATGAACATTTAGATGAATTATATAATGATTTTTATTTGATTCCTAAAGAGAAATAATTAAAAAGTAAATATATGAATACATTAAAAAATATAAGATTTGACTCTCCAGAGGATTTATGTAATTGGGTAAATGATTATGCTGTAGGAATTTCGGGGTTTAAGATTATAGCAATAACGTATGATGATAGGTATTTAAAATATGTTTTGTTTTATAATGAAAATGTTTAAATTTTTTTAGCAAAAAATACATATTAATTTTTTTAAAATATATATATAGATCATGAGTAAAGATGTTTTTAAAATGTCCAAAGATGGCAAGAGTGAATACTGCTGTAATGTAGTAAGAATTGGTGAAGTTACTCCTATAGAGGGTTCTGACTTCCTTGCTCAAACCGTCATAAATGGTGATTCTATTGTTGTTCGTAAAGATGAGGTCAAAGAAGGTGACTTGATGCTATATGCTTCCAATGAATGTCAACTAAATCTTGATTTCTTGGCAGCTAATAATTTGTTTGAGATTGGTTCATATGAACTTAACTCAAATGCTAAAGAAGTTGAAAGACTTATTAATGACAATAAGAAGGATGAGGCTAAGAAACTTGTTGGATTCTTCAACAAGCGAGGTCGTGTCAAGATGATACGATTAAGAGGAGTACCTTCATTTGGTTTTCTGTTCTCACTTGATACCTTGGCAAAGTGGAAGCCAGAGGTTGCAGATGTCAATCTTGAGGACTATATTGGAAAAGATTTCGATACTATATGCCATGAACTATTTGTTAAGGCATATGTTCCTTATGTGCAGCAAAAGCCTGAACGCACAAAGAGTGATAAACGAAACAAGAAACTTAAGAGATTTGACAGGATCATAGAGGGAGAGTTCAAGTTCCATTATGATACAGATCCACTTGCAAAGAATATGTCATTGATTAAGCCAGATGATGTAGTTACTATATCTGTCAAGGTTCATGGAACAAGTGCTATCATCGCAAATGTCAAGACAAGAATTCCAAAGAAGATCGCCTTCTATAAGAGGGTGTGGAATTGGTTCATTGATAAGACAAATGCCTTCACTGATCATCGTTATATTGATTATGAAATTGGTTATGACAATGTATATTCATCAAGAAACATAATTAAGAATAAATATATCAATAAGGATACTCGTGATCATGATTTCTATGGTTCAGACATTTGGGGAGAGTATTCTGAAAAACTGTTCCCATATATTCCTAAGGGTATGACGGTTTATGGAGAGATATTTGGATATCTTACTAAAGAATCTAAGATGATTCAGAAGGGATATGACTATGGGTGTAAGCCTGGACATAACAAGATGATGATATATCGTATTACAACTGATATCGGTGATGGTAAGAAATATGAATGGAACGTTCTTGAGGTAAGAGACTTTACCAATAAACTAATAGAGGAACATCCCGAAGTTGCCGAATGGCTTGAGCCTATTAGAGTACTATATCACGGAACACTCAAAGATCTTTACCCAGATATTTCTATTGAGAACCATTGGCATGAGAATGTTCTTGCAGCAATGCAGAATGACAAGGAACATTTTTGTATGGAACTGTATGAACCATTGTGTAATATTAAAGTACCACGAGAGGGTATTGTTCTAAGAATTGATGATGATCCTGTGAATGAGGCATTCAAGCTTAAGACAGTTAAGTTCCGTGAGAAGGAAAAGAGCCTTATTGACAATGGTGAAGTTGATATGGAAATGATGGATGCATATGTATCTTGAACAAAAATGAAGCAATAAAGAGCAAATTATCTAATATTAATACGTGGGTGAATACAATAAAAACTCACGTATTATTATATAGCAAATATGGGACTGATATGACACCATTTAATCATATAGACAAATTAACTGATGAAATAGAAAAAATATTAGATGATGAAAGTAATATTTCTTGACTTTGACGGTGTGATAACTACATATCAATCAAAATGGAAGATTGATATGGATAAAGTTAAGATAATCAATGACATATGCGACAAGACAGATGCAAAGATTGTTGTGTCATCTTCATGGAGAATTGGTTATCGTGGTGTTGTACATACTTTTCAAGAATATTTAAAACAGTACTTTGTCAAGAACCAATATCTTGACCATTATAAGAAAGTGTTTATGAGATTCATTGCCAATATTGTTGGAATGACAGAAAGTGGTTCATGCCGAGGTAATGAAATAAAGTTCTATATGAATGACCATCCTGAGGTAGAGAACTATGTAATCATTGATGATGACTCAGATATGTGCGATTATCAGTTGTTCAATTTTGTTCAGACAGATACTTATGAAGGTATTACCGAACGTGATGCTAAACTTTGTATTAATATATTGAACGGTATTGAAGTAATCAATCCAATTCGTATGAATGACGAACTGAAGTTCAGATGGAGACTGAGATGTCGATATCCAGAAATTGATAACAACATCACAACATTGCTTGAACGTTATAAGGAACTTTTAAATTTAAAAGATGTTAAATAGATCTTAATGCTTTGAATTTTATATAGTAAAGTACTATATTATATATACAATTTTTAATTCAAAATAACTTTTAAGATATGAAGATTAAGTATGCTGATAAGATCTATGAGGTAGTTAACATTATTAAGTCAAACGGACACCTTCAATATGTTATAGAGGATGAGCCTGGACATTATGATATCTTGTGTAATATCAGTGACGATGATATAGTTGACTCATCTCCTATCAATCAATATGTAAAGAACGTGTATAAGACCAATATGTTAGATAAGGAGATTGAGAAGACACGAAATAAGCTCAGCAACTTATATAACAAGAAAGCTGCATTAAGCAGTGAACTCAAATTTGACAATATTCAGATTGGAAAGATGTATAAGTTTTACGATCCTGGAACAGATCATGAATGCGCTAACTATGGGGTCATCACCGGAATATCGTATTCTAAAGACACTAAGTCTTGGACAATTACATATGCAGGAATATTTAACAATCTTGTTCATGATGCTTGTACATTTGAGGATTGTCAGTGGGCAGGATTCAACGCATGTGCTGAAGTAATCGTTCATTGTCATGAGGAAGACGAATTCATAAAAAATTGTACACCGATTGATAAGTATGAATACTTTCAGGCAGTTGACGAACTGTATTCTAATATAATAGAGAGAAGCAATTATTGGTTAGCAAAATATTGTGAATGATGAATGAAACTATTAAAGAAGTTGAAGCATTGATAATTAAAAAATATGACACACGAACAGTTTAATGAAATTGTGAATACTGCTGCTACACTTGCAGCTGAGGATATAACTAATGATTTTTATACAATTTTAGAAGAAATGATAGAAGACTATGAAAGATGAACAGATAAAAAATTAAAAATTAAATATAAACATATAAATACATTTCATTATGAGTAAGATTAACAGATTACAACAAAGTATTGATGAACACTTTGAGAAATATCCTCGGTATGTAGATAATCATGTCTGGGAATTGATTAAATCCATGAGACAAGGTAAGGATGCTCAGGATAGGTATGAACATGAGCGTGAAGGTGATTTCTTAAGAGGATATGAGGCAGCTGTAAAGACTGCAGTAAATATAATCAAGTATTGTGCTGAACGTTGGCCACATGAGATCAGTAAGGAATGGGCTGGTAGGATGATTGTAGGAATGCTCCGTAAGATGCATACCGATGATTACTTTGTTAACTCCGATCTTTATGATGAGTTTGATAAGTATGCTAACATCGACTACAAGCCTAAACATAAACAATATGATATGTTTGTGTCTCCTTATAATGGAACTGACTACTATATTGTTATAGGAACTGATAACAAGACAAGGGAATATAACTATTTAGTAGTGCATGATCATTTGGGAGGAAATGTTGAGTGTAAGCGAATGGGATTTAAGAAGTTTGATGATATGATAGACACAAATTATGTCAACTGTACTTGTAGTGGATCATAATGATTCACAAATTAAATTACAAACAAATTTGCGCATTTAGAATTATCTGGAGAAGGTGTCTGAGAAGATACCTCCTTTTTTTATTTTTATATATAGATTAACAAATTATGAAGACACTAACACAACATATCCACGAGAAGCTTCGTATTGATAAGAATTGGAAGCCTGGAGATTTTGAAACTCTGGTTAAAAATCATAATTGGATGATTATGCCAAATGGTAGATTAAAATGTTCTGATAAAAATGTTTTTAATGATATTGTTGATTATATATATGCAGAAGGGACAAAACTTGATAGTGAAAATGTTGAAGAAGCATTGAACAAAAGAGAGTGTGTATGTTGTGTAAGTATGGGATCTGAAGAGATACAATTAGTTTGTAAATTTAAAAAGAATGTTGATTTATATGAATCATTATTCTTTTGGGTTGTGGGTGAAGTAAATAAAAAACATGTTATATTACAAAATCGAGAAAAATTAAATAGAAGATTTATACGTTGTCTAAATAGTACTAGTGATATGTTATCTAATGTGAATGGTTATGTTCCAAAATGGTATTCATTTCCTAAAGAAGTATTTACAGATATTAGAAATTGGTATAAAAGTGCATAAATAATATACATAAATGTTAACAAAATATAAATGATAGGGTGGAAATTAAATTTTTCACCCTAATGTTTTATATTAATATATATCAATTAATTAAATAACTTCTTTAAAAAACTTTTACGATTATGACTACTGATTTGACAATTTACTTCATCATTTTGATGGGATTAATCTTTATCTTTGGGATCGCAATCATGGCTAACCAGAAATATATCTTTAAGAGATATGAAAATGACTATAATGTTTATATCAACTATCTCAAGGAAACTCAGGACCGTGTATATGAACATGATGCTCAATCTGCTAAGAATGACAACCGAATCATCGACAGATTAGATGATATTTCTTATGACCTTGACAAGATTCTTAATAATAAGAAAATATTATTAACTGCAGCTGACCGAGGAAAGATTGATGAGATCATTATGGCACTCAATACACTGGGAGAAGAGAAGATGATTAACTATGATGAGGAGATTAAGTTCTTGTTGAAACTTAGAAACCTTTAAGAACTTATGAGTACAGAACATAATACCATACGCTTTAGAAAGTGTCACTTAGGATTTCTTTCATGTGATGAGTGCATATTCAAGAAATATTGTAAAAACCTATTCCATAATCAGTGCATGGCTAATTATAACAATGATAAATTAGATGGGACAAAGAATGTGTATCATCTAGTCCTATGCGAGACTGAGGAATATAACAAACTTGAGCAAACAGAAAAACTGTGGTTCTTAGAATATGTAATGGAATTTTATAAATTCTTATATGAGCCATATATAGTGGAATAATAAGATTACAATACAAATTTGAGAATTTATGAGAAAGAATTTACTAGAATCATATGATGATACTATTGACTGTTGGGAATGCGCCTTCAACGAGAATTGTGAAGAACTGTTCAGTCATTGCTGTGTAGCAAACTATGCGAAGAACAAGAAGTATTTACCCGGTGAGGTATGTCATCTCAAGTACTGTGAGAAGGGTTACTATAACGATCTCACAGAAGATGAGAAGAAACAGTTTATTGACACACTGAAGAACATAGATGAGAGCTCTAAGAAAGATTTAAAAATGTTAAAATAATAATAGCATTTTGAATATTCTGAAGTAAAGTACTATATTAATATTACAATAAATAATTTATCAAACATAATTTTAAAAGCTATGGCTGCTATTGACAAGATCTATCTTAAGAGTTTTGACACCTTCACTAAGTTCAAGGAGTGGTGTGAGGCACAGCCATCCATCAAGGATAAGTACGGTAAGGAGGATAAGATCTCTAACTATCTGTTTTATGGTTGGTATGATCCTAAGTACTGGAAAGAGGATGATTGTCATCCTGTAATGAATGCTCCTTACTATATTGACGCGTATATAATCAGAAACTGTCCTATTGAGGAGGTTCAGGAGGAGTTGATGGTGAACTACGGTCACTATTCTCAGAAGCGCCTCTGGGAAATGTATAATGAGATTAAGGAATATGCTGATAAGGGTGAGAAATCTCCATATTGGGCAAAGCTTGAGGACTTTGTGATTCATGAGGATGGCACTATTGAACTGACAAGTATCACTGGGAAGTCTTCTTACGAGGAGATAAAGGATGGTAAGCTATATGTTTCTCCAGCATGTGATAAGTTTGAGAGAGGAAAGCACTTCAGAATTACTAAGACTCCTGCAATGTATTGGGATCGTAAATGTAATTATCCTACTCCAGTAAGGATTAAGAATGGTCCTAAGTATACTCCAGTATGGAGCATAGGTATTAAGCTTCCTGACTATGTTGATGAGGGTTACATGAGTTGGAGCTCACATTCTGATTCAAACTTTCCTGTAGGGACTTGGGATTTCTGTTCAGAACATGTTCTGTCATATGACGGATGGTCAAGTTCAAATACTCACTGTAAGTCTATTCGAGCACTGACCAGGAGAATCACTAAGTGGAATCTTCCTGTAGGAACTATCGTTGAGGTTCATGGAAGATATGTTGGAGAGGAATATGAAATTTTAGTTAAGAAATAATTTATTGTTTTATTAAAATTTAATAATATGAATTTTTGGAAGCATTACAAAATGAAAAATTGGACTTCTTATGAAGAAGATCATTATCCCAGTGATATTAATTCTTATTTTATAAGAGAAGAATATAATGAGTTATCAGGTGAATCATATTTTCGTGTATGGTTTAAATATGAGAATAAAGAATATCCTATTGCTTGGCAAAATAGCCTTTATGGTGACACATATGATAAAGTATTAAAAAATTTTACAAAATGGTATAATTATAAATTCGGTAAACGAATCATAAAGGATCATAAAATATACTTGAAATAATTATAAAGAAATGAAGTTTAGTTTTCATGTTTGTGATACACCATGTGCAGAAGAATATTACATGGGTGTGAATGCTTGCTATGAAGCATATATTGTCGATGTTCCTGATGAATTATTTCCTAAAGAACTTCTTGACATAATGAAGAATCAAGGACTTGTTGTTAGGAATGAAAGAGGTGAAATAACTAGAAAAGTAATCAGTAAAACAGTGACAGCGATTGCACCAGTAAGAGAATAAGATATATGAAACAAGAAGATAATAAAATATCAGATAATGTTTTTACAAAGGACATATATTTTCTTATAGATGGAATTGTCCCTTCAAATTTGGATTTTTTGGATGGATGTAAAATATGTAAAACATTTAAGACAACAGAAGAAGAAATAACAAATGGATGTGAAAAGATTGCCACATATAGTATGGCACATTTCTCATTTGATTTGTTAGATAAGGGGTATAACATATACTTAGTCAATAATGGTAATATTGTCAAAATTACTCCTCATATGTCTGAAATTGATAAAGATCTTAAGAGAGGACATAACATCAGAAAATTGTTTTTAGCAGGTGTATTTGATGATTTAGTGAATTATGAAAGATATTAAATTATATAATAGATTATGACAGCTTCAGAATATTGGATTAAAATTTTAGGTGTAGTTTATCCGCTAATTGGAACAATAGAATTAATATTGTTTGTTGTACTTGGTATAAACACTTTAAATTATTTAACAGAAGATGATAAGTTGTCCTCACGAATCAAATGGGGATGGTATGTATTCATAGTATTTGCATTATTTCTAATAGGTATGGAGCCATTTGTAGAAACATATTTGTTAAACAATTAATTTTTTAAGAATTATGAATAATGATACAATAGTATTAATGGTAGTATTGTTTATAATAACATTAATTATACTCTTACCTGTTCTTTTAGAATACAAAAGAATTGATAAACAATGTTATGATTTACGTATGAAACTATTATCAAAACATGATGACTCGACCTGGACAGATATATGTAAAGTCGAAACATCTCCATCATCTCCAACGATAGATAAGTTTCTCATGAACAGACTTGAAACGCTTGAGAAAGAATTGAATGAATTAAGACAAGAATTGGAAAAAATCAAAAATAGTTAATATATAATAAGTAAGATTATGAATATTTATGATGAATACATGGATAAAGAATGCATAGACTTATGCAATAAGTTAAATTCACTTGAATATGTAGAAACTACAGAAAGTTGTTGTGGGCATTATAAGGATCCTTATATGATATTTTTTAACTGTTTCAGTTTCAATGTTCTTGGAAGACTATA
>Ga0247610_10000696_pt1 | contig 45965 bp, 31 predicted proteins | sample 174DNAGHGhighgp2_FD_193483 | JGI IMG/M metagenome (GOLD analysis project Ga0247610, IMG submission 193483) | Sheep rumen microbial communities from Palmerston North, Manawatu-Wanganui, New Zealand - 1742 DNA GHGhigh gp2 | ecosystem: Host-associated > Mammals > Digestive system > Stomach > Rumen...
ATGGCGTGAAGTATGTGGCTGAAGTCTCCAACATGGGTTGCCAACCTGGTGCTATTGCCACCTTCCAAGCTGCCAAGATCCCGTTCGGTCCTGGTAAGGCTGTCAACGCCGGTGGTGTTGCCACCTCAGGCCTCGAGATCTGCCAGAACGCTGGTCACATCAACTGGACCGCTAAGGAAGTTGATGAGAAGCTGAAGAAGATCATGAGCGACATCTACGATCAGTGCGTGAAATACGGTAAGCAAGCCGATGGCACCATCAACTATGTGAAGGGTGCTAACATCGCTGGCTTCATGCGTGTTGCCCACGCCATGATGGCTCAAGGTATCATCTAATTCCAGAGCTAAAAGGTTTTTGCAAGGCGGCTCCAAAGGCCGCCTTGCTTTTTTAGGATATGAAACAAACAACATTATGTTATCTGGAGCGCGGCAGCCAATATCTCATGCTGCACCGCACCAAGAAGAAAAACGACCTCAACCACGACAAATGGCTGGGCGTGGGCGGCAAGTTTGAGGAAGGGGAGAGCCCCGAGGACTGCATGCTACGCGAGGTGTGGGAAGAGACTGGTTTCACCGTGACTAAATGGCGCTACTGCGGCATCGTCACCTTTGTGCATAACGTCTATGACGACGAACACATGCACATCTTCGTCTGCACCGACTGGACGGGCAATCAAATCGAATGCAACGAGGGCGACCTCGAATGGATTGATAAAAGCCATCTGCTCGAACTTCCCACCTGGGAAGGCGACAGGATTTTTCTTCAACTGATTGCCGAAGAAAGGCCCTTCTTCTCTTTGAAACTAACCTACGAATACGACACTTTGAAAGCTGCCGTTCTGGACGGGAAACCGCTGTAAATGAACTTTTTTTGCATAAATGGTACGTTTTTTGCATTTTTGCACGTTTGTTAATATGAAAACAACGAAGAATGACTGCAAAAAAACGACTCATATTCATTCTCTTTTTCTTGGCGGTAAGTTTGTTTACGGCACCGCCGATTTTTGCACAGACTAACCTTTTCTATAACCCTGGATTTGAGCAATCGGGCGGTTTTGAAACGGATTATACTCGTGTCCTTAACCATCAAGGAGTGCCACATGGTTATTATGCTATTGACTACAATACAGAAGGTTATGGCGTTGGTGATTTGGGTGGCTGGCCTAATGTGTTGGGACATGGTGGTTCGGGGAGGTTCATGATGGTGAATGGATTCAGTGGGTCAGATAATCCAAGTAAAATTGTTTGGAAACAGACGGTGCCGGTTACGCCAAACACGGATTACGAATTCTCATGTTTTGTGGCCAACCTTAACCAATCGATTTATGGCCAGATTTTTCCAGCAAAGCTCCAACTTAAGATCAATGGACAAAATGTTGGTGCCCAATACAATCTTCCTTCGGATAATAATTGGCATGAATGGCCGATTGTTCCTGTTTGGAATAGTGGTAGTTATACTCAAGCTAGTGTCGAAATATATGACAATTATCAAGGCCCTGAGAATTTAGGCGACGATTTTGCCCTTGACGATCTTTCTTTTACGCCAATAGTGGTCTATAGTGTCGATGCCAATCCCGATCCAGATATTTTGGCTTGTTTGGACCAATATGTCTATGTTGACGAGTTGGCAAACGACGTTATTCTGCCTGATGCAGAAAACGTTACGGTTACTATTGTTGTCCCTTGCAATTACGGCGAGGCTGAAGTGCGACCCAACAAGAGGATCCGATACAAGTATACAGGTGGAGGAAATGGAACTGACCAATTAAAGTATCGGGTTACCACTCATGGCGTCTATGGCGAGTCTTGGGTGTTTTTCAACACGAGCAGTCCGCCACAGGTTGGCAATATCGAGAATCCCGGCCCGATATGCGCAGGCGGTGCCTTGGACATCCCTGTGCCCTCGGTGACACCTTCTGCAGATGGAGTTTGGGAGTATTGCTCAACCCCCAATGGCACAAACTGGCAGAGCTTTAACCCATTAAGCGTTCCCTTAGAGCTGAATGGCATGTATATTCGTTATCGGGCCACCAATGGCTGTGGCTCAGGAAATAGCGAAAACCAAGTTCAGCTTGTGGTGACGAATGGCCCAACGTGGGCTTCCGGACAGGCGGGACAAACGCCTCCGATTGACCCCATTTGTGCCGGCCAAAGCTTGAGCTTGACGCCCCCTGTCTTTAATGCAAACGGCTCACAAATCCTTGGCCAACATTGGGTGGCTTCGACGACCGAGAATGGCAACTATGCCATCTTCAATAATGACAATTTGAATAACATTCCGGCATCATACAACGGTTGGTATATCCGATATAGGGTGGAGGGAAGTTGCGGCTATATCTACAGCGAGCCCGCCCGCTTGCTGACCGTGAATGTGGCGCCCGTCGTGACGGGAACCCTAATCGCGCCTGACGCGATATGCGCAGGTGAAGATTTGGATGTCACACCCCCATCATACGATGGCAACGGAACTGGCTCATGGGAAATATGCCAAACTCCAACCGGGACCTATCAAGACTTTAACATTCAAAATGTTCCAGTTACCTATAATGGTTGGTACCTGCGTTATAAGGTGAATAACAACTGCGACGACGATGTTAGCGGTGCAGTGCAGATCCAAATCAACGACGCTCCTACGATTGCCACTCCTATTACGCCTCCGGCCATCTGTGCCGGCGACAGCTTCAGCCTCACCGCTCCGACCGTCCAAGACAATGGCTCAACGATTATCGGATCGGGTTGGCAAATATCTGACGCGCAGAACGGGACTTTTACCACGTTTTCTAACGAAAATGTGCCTTATTCATACAACCAACATTGGATACGCTATTATGCCGAAAACGATTGCAACGTGGCGTATAGTACGAGCGTCCAAGTGACGGTAAACGATTTGCCTCTTGTGGGTGCCATCACCGCTCCCGATGGCATCTGTGAGGGTGAGGCTTTCAGCTTGACGACGCCTTTCGTCACTTGGCGACATAATGATTTGAATACATGCTCGGGCAGTTGGGAGATTCAAATCGATGGTGTTTGGAGTCCTTTGGTCAATCAAGACATACCGTACGAATACAATGGATGCCTCATTAGATATAAGGCTGTCAATGGCTGTGACTTTTCCTATTCGACAAATAATGTTCCAGTTACCGTGTATTCCACAGCGCCCGTAGATGAAGGGGAAATCACCGCTTGTGATGCCATGTATCATCATGGCATCTTGTGCAATGTCACGGGAACGTATATTTGGCAAGATTCCATTACCCCGAATGGCTGCCAAATTCAGGTGTCGTGGCATTTTACTTTGGGCGAAGCATTTATTGCATTGCCCGAAACGCCGGTGGAATGTGATTCATATTTTTGGCCTCGAACTGGATTGACCTATTATTCGTCTACAATCGAACAAGATACTGCCTTCAGTAATGATCCCCAAATTTGTGATAGTATTTTCACATTGGACTTAATCATCAATCATGCTCCAACCATCCAGGATGATATCCAAATGAGTGACATTTGCGTTGGCGATTTGTTGGCGGTTACCGAACCTGAATTTGAATATAACCATAGTGGGGGAGGAAGTCGCCGATGGGAATACGCCACTTCGGCTGAAGGACCTTTCCATGCTTTTGATCCCGAGACATATCATTTGGGATATGGCAGCTATTTCATTCGGTTCGCTGTCGTCAATGAGTGCGATTCGACATTCAGCAATGTGGTGTCGGTACACGTCAACGACCAACCTGCCATCAACGGACAATTGTCGTCCCTTCAGGCATGCGAAGGCAATCCGCTCGACTTGCCGGAAGTGGTTGTGGATTGGCACAACGCAAGCCAAAGTGGCATCTCCGCATGGCAGATGGCCAATAATTCTGAGGGTCCATACGCTCAGTTTGATTTGAATACACCGATGCAGATGGGCCACGATGGCCACTGGATTCGTTTTATGGCACGCAATGAGTGTGACACGGTGTTTTTGGGGCCTGTCCAAGTGACGGTCATCGACGAGCAGGATGTCACGATTGAACATGAACCAGAATGTGATTCAGTCGTTTATGCAGGAGTTATTTACACGGAAAGCACGACCATCGACGAGGTGGTGGATTTACCATGCCCTCATGTTGTCCACCACGAAATACTGGTCAATCACAGCGATTACAAGGAGATAGAAAGAACCACGTGTCAGGAGAGTTTTGATTGGCACGGCCACCATTTCGAGCATTCGGATGAAACGCAATATGCAACATTTGATACAGTCAACAGATATGGTTGTGACAGTACCGTTGTCCTGAAGTTGGATTTCGGTCCATACGAAAAGATCAATTTGGATGATGTGATTGCGTGTGATTCGTATGTTTGGGACATGAAACCTGAGGTGGTTTATTATGAGAGCCAGCGCGACTCGGTGTTCGTACCCGCGTCAAGCCCTGATGATTGTCCTACGTGGTTTTGTCTTAATATGACCATTGGTACGTCGTATAATGAAGTGGAAGGTGATGCAATGATTGAGTGCTATGGCTTTGAGTGGCATGGTGTTCCTTATTACGAAGATGGTGTCGTATACGATTCCCTGCTGACAAAAATTACCCATTGCGACAGTATTGTTTTCCATCAACTCACGATTGTCCAGCCGATGGATACCGTTGTGGATATGGTCAGCTGCGAGCCTTATTTATGGCACACCCATCTGTTTTCTGAAGACGAGACATTTACAGATACGCTCCAATCTGTAGTGACGGGTTGCGACAGCATTGTTACTATCAACTTCCGCCTTGATGACATTGTCAAGGTGATTGATACCGTTGCTTGTGAGCCTTTCGAATGGTATGGATATGTTTGTGATTCTTCCCACACGGATATGACCATTCAACATGTATTCCAATCGTCTATGGGTTGCGATAGCACGGTCGTCAAGCATGTGCGTTTGGAACAGGCTGCAGTTCAAGAAAAGCCCAGACATGCTTGTACTCCTTATCTATGTTCAATCAATGGCGTTTTGTATGAAGAGCCAGGAGTTTTCTACATAGATTCTGCTGTAGTTTCCAGCCAGTATGGCTGCGATAGTATTGTGTATACAATCCGTCTTGAGGTCAAGGATTCAGAACAAATTGGTTTGATTAATGGCTCTTCAAACGTGTTTGTAGCATCCAGCCTCATTAGTGGCATTTATCGTTATGAAATCGATCCCGACGAAGTGATAGGGGATATCACTTGGAGCCTGTCGAACCCAGATTGGCATATTGTGGAAGCAGAGCGGAACTATTGTTTGGTTTTCGTCACCACTCCAGGCTTGGTCACGCTATCGGCCAGATTCATGACAGCCGAGTGTGATGTCATTGAGCGTAGCTTTGAGATCAATGCTGGTTTCTATGGTTTGGGCGACGAAGAAGCTATAACTGCTAATGTTTATCCCAATCCTACTGATGGTATGGTGACTATTGAGGCTGAGGGAATTGAGCATATCCGCCTTACGGATATGATGGGTCAGGTGCTGAAGATATGGGAAGGCAATGGTTTGAACAGCGCTGTTTTAAATCTCAATGGCTATAAGCCATCGGTATATTTGGTTGAGATTAAAACGGTTTATGGGGTTGTGAATAGACGGTTGGTTTTGTGCAGGTGAGTCTTTTTTTATCAAAATTAGGAAGACAAAGAAAAAAGTCTTATTTTTGCGCCAAAGTGAGATAACTATGAGAGGAAGGTATTTGTTTGTTCTCATCTTGGTTTTTTATGCTCTGTGCTCTTTTGCCCAACCAGTTACTATCACGCCGTCGTCGGCAAACATACAACCCGGTGAGTCTGTGACGTTGACGGCTTCTGGAGCCATGTATTACCGATGGTCCCCGGCAACAGGACTATCAACCACAGAGGGACCTGTTACGGTTGCTTCGCCAATGGTTACTACCACCTATACTTGCTCTGGGTATGCACCTGGTGCCGAAAGCGTTGTCAACGGTGACTTCAATCAGGGCAATGAAGGCTTCACCTCTTCCTATCAATACAATAACAATTTATGGAATGAAGGAACCTATTATGTGGATTACGACGCAAGCCTGCATCATGAGAATTTTCATGGGTTAGGGCATGGCGGCACTGGCAACTTCATGATAGTGAACGGTTCCACGACACCCAACACCAACGTCTGGACGGAGCAAATCACAGTTAATCCCCACACCGATTATGCCTTTTCCACATGGGTGTGCACCCTTGCAGGGCAGGCTCACGAGGTGGCTCAGCTTCAATTCAGTATCAATGGCGTTCAGCTTGGTAGCATCTTTTCTGCACCACCCTCCATAAATGAATGGCGGCAGTTTTATGTGCTGTGGAATAGTGGTAATGCCACTTCAGCCTCTATCACCATACTAAACCAAAACACAGGGGGTAGCGGCAACGATTTTGGTTTGGACGATATCTCCTTCAGAGAACTTGTGCTTGTGGGCTCGCCTCAGTGCACGGTCTATGTGGGTAGCATGACCGCTTCGGCTGTTGCTGACGAGTCGGACCTTTGCCAAGGAGCTTCAACTACACTGCATGCCTTGCCTACTGGTGGTTCGGGTAATTACACATATAGTTGGAGTCCAAACAATACCTTGGATAACCCTACGGCACAACATCCTGTGGCGACACCTAATGTTGGAACAACTACCTATTACTGTCATATCGTGGACGTGGATTGGAACAGTTCCCAAGATGTGAGCGTTGCCATCACAGTACATCCCACTTACGACGAGACGACCATCGACACTGCCATCTGTTTTGGCGAGAGCTTCAACTTCTATGGCACAACGTTTGACCATTCTGTCACCAACATTCCTCATACGCTGTTTACAGGGCCGGGGTGCGACAGTATCGTCAGGCTTAATTTGACTGTTTGGGATGAGAACCCGATGCTTGTTGACCATAGGGATCTCTGCACCGGTGATACTCTGGTCTGGTTTGATGGTAACAAATACTATCATGACGGTGATGAGGCCTACTATGATAGTATTGGCAATCATGGCTGTTCGCAAGTTTACAAACTCGAACTCTCTGTTGGCGAATTCCAGACGCTTATCAACTATAACCCCAACGTATATGTGTGCGTTCCTCATGACCAAGACCCTTACTATCATTGGGAGATTGCTGACAGAGACTACCATGGCAATGCCATCGATTCGGTTGTCGTCGATGACCCTGCTGGTGGCTGTCCGTTCAAATATCGCCTCAACCTCATGTTCCACCAAGAGTTTTATTTTGAGGAAGATCCTGTTGTCACCTGCGACGTGTACACTTGGCCGCTTACTGGAGAAATTTTCCACCCAGAGGACCAAGGTCATCATATCGTAAGGACATTTCCTCACGGTTTCGGCGATCAGGTGTGCGATAGTACCTACGTCCTTGATATCACCATCAACACGCAGTCGATTCTTGAAAGCGATACCATTCGTGGAGCGTGTGACTCTGTTCCGGTCATTCCATGGCCTGGACATGAAACTGTGTATTTTTACGACAACACTTCACCTGCCGGACATACCTTCCAAGGCCTTACCGAAGACAGCTGTTATTTGGAAAAGACCTTCTATATTGAAGATATGCACTATAAGCCCAACCTTGACAAATTAAGGTGCGCCAGCCCTGGAGCGGTCGTGTATGGTAATCCTGGCGCTATCGAAGACACTGTTGCAGTGGTCACCAACACCGAGTTCTTCTCCTTCCAATATGACTTCTATGTTGAGGAGATCAACCAAAAATGCGTTTGGGAAAGCTGCAATTGGAGCATCAGCAAGCCTTCATGGGCTATAGAATTTGATTCCGAACCTATATTGCTCAATGGGAAATACTGCAGTAAATGTAAGGTTTATGTGGCCGACCACGACGACGATTTCACAGTGCTCACTGCTACCATAGAGAACGGTTGTGGTGTGGATTCGTGCAAAATATTCCTCAAATCCTCCTTCTTGGATGTCGAAGAGAACGGCCATTCTGCCATGAATGTCGACATAGTGCCCAATCCCAACAATGGACAGATGACCCTTCTTTTCAATCATTTTGAAGGAAAAGTCGATGTTAAGGTGTATGATGTATTGGGCACTTTGCTTGACATCTTTGAAACCTATTGTGATTCGGAATTTAAAACCTTGGAATATAACCTCAATAGTTGCAATGGAATGTATTTCTTTGTGATTAGTGGTAAGGAAGGCACTATTGCCAAAAAAGTGGTGATTAAATAATCAATCGTTAGGAAAATGAAATTGAAAAAACATTGTTATGTGTTTTTGCTCTTGTTGACAAGTGGCATCATGCTAAGTTCCTGCATCAAAGAGAACAATGGGAAAACCATTGCTCTCGTTGGGACGGAGTACTATATAGACGACATTCTTTCGGTGATTCCTGACTCGCTTCAAGGCAGGTTTGATACAATTTTTGGAGGCATCACTGAGGGCGTTATCCCTGACGGTTTAGGTGATTCGTGCTCTTTTGTTGTTAATCCAAACATGTTGGTAAGTACCAATCTGGACATACCAACGCCTAGGCGAGACTCTGCTGTGTACATGCGTTTCAGCAATCAGCACAACGGGATTATGTCCATGGAACTTTATGAAGAATCTTTGAAAAAGACCGATACGGTCTTCGTGATGGGAAATGACAAAGACTTCACAGTTTATTTTGTCGAAGACAAGACCGGCGATTTAAACCATGTGAAGCGAGGTGTGGTAATGTGTGGTACATGGACGGAAAATGGTCTGACTGATTTCCGCATGGTATTTGTCATATTGGAAGCAGAAGGCGATTTGGCCCCTATTCCGGGAACTTATTACTTTTATAAAGATGGCGATGGCTTGGCAGAAAAATGCGATTGGCCTTGGCAATAAACAAAAGTGAAGAAATGAAGAAATTATATTTATTCTTAGGAGTTTTGTTGGCATGTCATACGGGCGTCTTTGCTCAGATGGAGCAAAGCAGGCCTGCGAATAGGACACTTGCCTTGGGCATTAAAGGCGGTGTGAATATGCCAAGGATGTTGTATTTCAACAATCCTGCGTTGATTCAGTTGCCACAGTCTTTTGTCTTTACTCCGACTGGAGGAGTGTTTCTGGATATTCCCCTCAGTGAGTCGTTTGTCTTTTCGCCTGAGGTGGCGTATGTGCAACGAGGTACGGACATGAACTATGTGCATCAGCCTTCAGGAGCGGAGGTGTATTATTCGATAGCAACGCACAATGTGGATTTGCGGCTCCCTTTGGAGTTGGTTTGGGAGGTGAAACCCTATTTTCAACCCTTTGTGACGATAGGTGCAGAAGCAGGAATGTGTTTGACTGGTCAGATCCATTTGGACAGAACAGATCCAATAGCGCTTGATGAGACCTTGGTTGTCGACAGCGCCAACATGGCAATGATTCATGCTGGAGCCTTTGCTGGGGTAGGTGTAAGGAGTAAGATGTCCATCGGCTATCAAGATATCATATTGAAACTCAATGTGACCTTCCATCAGGGACTTCTCGACAGCTATTCATCATACGAGAAGGAAGGATCGGCCGACGCTGTCAACGTAAATGCTTATCACATAACCGGCTATCGTTTGCCACAAGGTTTGGAGGTCAGTCTGGGAATTGCCATACCGATGAAGCCAAGACTGAAAGATGCTTGTGCTACCTTTTCCAATGACCGTCGCCGTCATAGTAACCGCGGCAACTTGTTCGGATACTGATAAAGATTTCGTATCTTTGCCGCCTGTTTTTAGGTCATGCGTTTTCTCTATCCCAATATGCTTTGGGGCTTGCTTGCCCTGCTGATTCCCATCCTTATCCACCTGTTCAATTTCAGGCGGCATAAACTGGTGTATTTCAGCAATACGGCTGTACTGCGAAGCATACAACAGGAGAATGCCAAGACGCGCAAGCTGAAATATCTCGTCACTTTATTGTTGCGCTGCCTGTTCATTGCAGCTTTAGTGTTGGCTTTTGCCTTTCCGTATCATCCTGAGAAACAACTGAATGTCAATGCGGAGAATAATCTCGTTGGCATCTACATCGACAATTCGATGAGTATGAAGGGACAGTCGCAACGCACCACCATGATCGAGGATGCACGACAGTCGGCAAGGGATTTGGTACACAAACTCAATCCCTCCAACCGTTACCTGCTGATGACCAACAGCTTCGAGATCCAGAACGAATATCCGATGAATCAGGAGGAGATGCTCGACCAGCTTGACCGTATGAACCCTGACGGTGCGCCTGCACCAATGGGCGAAGTCATCGACCGCTTCGAGATGTTGGGCAAGCAACATGGCTTTGAGACTTCGACTTTGTTTGTCTATTCTGATTTCCAGACGAACACCTTTGATTTGTCGGCGGCTAAGGCCGACACGACGATGCAGGTGATTGTCGTCCCTATGGTGCCCGAGTTCAAGACCAATCTTTACATTGACTCGGTGTGGCTGGCTTCGCCCATCGTGCAGACCGGCTTGACCAACGACTTGATGGTGCGCGTCGTCAACCAAGGTGACAAGGAGTTGAAAGGTCTGCCCGTCAACTTCACGATGAACGGCAATATGGTCGCTTCCACGACGGTCGATTTGGAGAAAAACGGCACGGCTGAACTCACGATGCAGTTTGTGGTGGAGCGCAATGGCGAGCAGCAATGCAGCGTCTCGCTGATGGACCATCCCATCACCTTCGACGACAACTATAACTTTGTGTTGAGCGTGAAGCCCAGTCTGTCCGTGGTAGAGTTAGGTACGGAGAAGAGCAACTGTGCCATGATTTTTGAGGATGACGACCAGTTCCGCTATACCTTGATGGAGCCCTCGCGCTTTGACTTGGCTACGATAGCCCAAGCGCAGCTGCTCATCGTCAACGAGACGGCGAAGCTGAACGAGACCCTTCAACAGACTTTGTTGGATGCCGTCTCTGAAGGTGCCAGCCTGATGGTGTTCCCCTCGATTGATGACCCCAAAAGCAACAACTTTCTCTATAGGAAGCTTGGACTAACCTTGATGGAAGCCGATACCAATGCCACTGCGGTGGAGGACTTGGCCTTGCATCACGCTTTCTTCAACGACATGATCCTTGACATGCCCCAACATGCCGACCTGCCCAAGGTGAAACGTCATCTGAGGTTGCGCTCCAATGGCGTCCCGACGTCATTGCTGACCTTGAAGAACGGCGACCCGTTGCTGCTGTCGACGACGGAGGGGAAGGGGCAGGCCTTTGTGATGGCCACGGGACTTAGTCCCAAATGGAGTGACTTCGCCGACAATGGTCTCTTTGTCCCCACAATGGTCAAGGCAGCCTTTATGGGTGGCAAGATGGGGCGTCTGTCATATACCATCGGGACGGACAAGATGTTGGTGTTGAACGACATGAGTCTTGAAGGTGACCGTCAAATCCTTTTTGCCAACGAAGGCCGCAGCTTCGAGCTGATGCCCGCTTCCGAGGTGCGCAATGGTAAGGTGTATCTTTATCTGAACGACAACCTGCCGGCAGCAGAGTTTTACAACCTGCTCGTGAACGACACCTTGAACCGCGTGACGGCTTGGAATGAGAGCCGTGTGGAGTCGAAGATGGACTTCGCCGAGCGCGATGACATCGAGCCGCAATTCAAGAAGGCCGGTTTCAACGTGGCTGCCGTGTTCGATACTTCCGACTTTGCCACTGCAGAACTCGTGGAGGCCATGGCGCACCAGTCCTCTCAGTGGAAATTATTCGCACTGATAGCTCTGCTTGCGTTACTCGGTGAAATTGCCGTGTTGAGGTTTTGGAAGTGATGATTTCTGCTGCAAAGAAAAGCAACTTTATGGAGTTTTTTATATTTTTGCACTTATTAACAACTCAAACTTATGGATCAACGGGAAATCATAATGTGGAGAAAGGCTTTATCTCTTTTGCCATTGTTAGTTGTGGCCATACTGGTTTGTTCATGTGCTTCATCATCCAAAACGACTACAAACACATTCCAACATCATCAAACTTTGACGAGTGGCGTCCTTGATGAAAATGACACCCTGCTTTTCCCAAGTCATATAATTGTCGAGCAGAATCTTGATAAACTGGATGTTAGTTTTCGGGTTACACCTCATAATATGCATGTTGGAGATGAGGCGGGAGTATGCGTTTGGGCGGATGGAGAAAACCATGCAGATGCCGTTGTGTTCAAGTACAGCCGTGCCACCGAGTATGTCGTATATAGATTTGTCGTCAATGGTAAGGATTATCCCATTTGTTCAGTTTTCTTGGGATTTCCTTCAAAGCACCAAGCCTTCATACACATTAAACGAGTTGGTGATGACATAGTGTTTTACCAGCCTTATGAAAGGGAAGTCGCTCGTATTGGTTTGAGCCAATTGTTCCATGACACATCTACAAAGCAAGAAATCAAGTTGGTGATGTATGCAATCCAAGCAGAAAACCATCAACCTTTCACGGTTGATTTTGATTATTAAAGCCTTCGTGGCAATCGAAAAATTTCCTATCTTTGCAACTTTAGAACAACCCCGCAATGGATATCGAAGACAAGACTGAATTGGAAAACGAAGCATTGGACGAGCAGCCGATGGACGAGACTTTGGAAGGTGTGGAAGACGCTCAGGCTCAGGAGGATGAATACCATGTGATACCACTGAAAGGAATGTTCGAGAACTGGTTTCTCGACTATGCCTCGTATGTCATCCTCGAACGTGCCGTGCCTGCCATCGAGGACGGCTTGAAGCCTGTGCAGCGTCGTATCCTTCATTCGATGGACGAACTCGATGACGGTCGTTTCAACAAGGTGGCCAACATCGTGGGTAACACGATGAAATACCACCCGCATGGCGACGCCTCCATTGGTGACGCCCTCGTGCAACTCGCCCAAAAGGACCTGCTCATCGATACTCAAGGTAACTTCGGTAACATCCTTACAGGCGACGATGCCGCCGCCCCGCGTTACATTGAGGCGCGCCTCTCCAAGTTCGCCAAGGAAGTCGTCTTCAACCATAAGACCACCGACTGGACCCGTTCCTATGATAACCGTAACGCCGAGCCCGTTTCGCTGCCGGTGAAGTTCCCGCTGCTGCTGGCACAAGGCACCGAAGGCATCGCCGTGGGTCTGGCGTCCAAGTTCTTGCCACATAACTTCAACGAACTCATCGACGCTTCCATTGCCTATCTCCGCGACGAGCCTTTCACGCTCTATCCCGACTTCCCGACGGGCGGCCTGATGGACGTGACCAACTACAACGACGGTCTGCGTGGTGGAAAGGTGCGCATCCGTGCACGTATTAGCCAGCAGGACAAGAAGACCTTGGTCATTAGCGAGATTCCATACGGTACTACCACGGGCAGTGTCATCGAGAGCATCGTGAAGTGCAACGACAAGGGCAAGATCAAGATTAAGAAAATCGACGACAACACCGCCGAGCAGTGCGAAATTGTCATCTACTTGAATCCTGGCGTTTCGCCCGACCAAACCATCGACGCACTCTATGCCTTCACCGACTGCGAGGTTTCCATTTCACCCAATGCCTGCGTCATCGTCAATGACCATCCGGCATTTATGGGTGTAAGTGAGATACTGAAACTCAGCGCCGACCGTACCATGGAACTGCTCAGTTGGGAGCTACGTATCCTCATTGAGGAGCTGGAAAACAGCTGGCATTGGATTTCGTTGGAGAAGATTTTCTTCGAGAAAGGCATATATAAAGAGTTGGAAAACAAGAACTATGAGACTTGGGACGACCAACTCACAGGCATTGAGCGCCGCTTCGACAAGTACCGCAAGCTGCTGAAACGAGAGATTACGCGTGAAGATGTGGAGAAACTCTGCGAGAAACCCGTCCGTAAGATCTCCAAGTTCGACATCAAGAAGGCTGATGAGCAACTGGCTGACATCGAGAAGAAGATGGAGGAGGCCAAGTATAACCTCGACCATATTGTAGATTATACCATCAATTATTTCCTGCATATCAAGGAGAAATATGGTGAAGGTCGCGAACGCAAGACCGAGATTCGTAACTTCGACAATATCTCGGCCGTGGCCGTGGCTGCCAACAACGAAAAGTTGTATGTCAATAGGGAAGAAGGCTTCGTCTGTACAGGTGAGGGCTTGAAGCGCGAGAAGAACAAGGAGGCCTACGAATATGTGTGCGATTGCTCCGACATGGACGACATCATCGTCTTCCATGAGGATGGCAAATATGCCGTGGTCAAGTTGCAGCCCAAGCTCTTCGTGGGTCAGAAGGTTATCCATGTTGATGTGTTCCATAAAAACGACGACCGCACCACCTACAATGTCGTCTATCGCGACGGTAAGAATGGCGCACCACACTACGTGAAGCGCTTTGCCGTGAAGGGTGTCACCCGCGACAAGGAATACGACCTCACGCAGGGCAAGCCTGGCTCGAAGGTACGCTATTTCTCGTCGAATCCCAACGGCGAGGCCGAAGTCATCAAGGTGACGTTGGTTCTGTTCAACAAGAAACAGAAGACGGTGGACTACCAGTTCGCCGATCTCGCTGTGAAGGGCCGCGACACGCGTGGTAACCTGCTGACCAAGTATGAGGTAAAGGAGATCAAGAAGGGCGGGGAAGGCGTTTCCACGCTCAATGCCCGCGACATCTGGTTCGACGACACGGTGCGTCGTCTCAATGTCGATAAGCGAGGACAATACCTCGGCGCTTTCGAAGGCGACGACAAGATCCTGCAAATCTTTGCGAATGGCGAGTTCAAGATTTCAGGCTTCGACCTCAACACCCACTTCGACGACGACATGGTGGAAATCCGAAAGTTCGACCCCGATGAGGTCTTCTCCGTCATCTACATCGAAGGTGAAACGCAGAAGCATTATCTGAAACGTTTCTGCATCGAGGCCGAGACCAAGATGAATACACGTGCTTCGTTCATCGGTGAGCATCCTGAGGCGAAATACCTCGGTATGAGCACCGACACCCTGCCACGCCTCTTGTTGAGCTATAAGGTCAGCGACGCAGGCAACAGTTTCCCTGACGACGAGGTTAACGTGGAGGAGTTCATCGGTATCAAGAGTTACAAAGCCAAGGGCAAGCGCCTCTCGACAAGGGAGATCGACAGCTGGCAGTTCTTGAAACCCTTCCAACCCGAAACCACTGAGAATGAGGCTCCTGAACCAGTCGAAGGGGACAAAGGGTCGGATAATCCAGATACGAATACCCCTGAGTCGCCCGATAACGAATCGAAAATAAAAGTCAACCCTGCCGATGTGCCCATGGAGATTGTGAAGCCCCAAGGCGACGGTGTGCAGATGGATCTGTTTAATGAGTTAAATGATGAAACGACTAATAAATTATAGAGACACGAGGCAACGTAACGCGAGACACGAGACAATAGGTTATAAAGTGTATCGTGTCGCGAAGTCCCATGTCGTATTCTTTGGTTTGCTGTTTGCCTTGCTGCTGACGAGTTGTCAAACCGAAAAAAAACTGGCTAAGAAATACTTGGCTGAGCGCCCGAACATAGAAGCTGCCGTGTATTTCCCCGAAAAGGCGGATGTGAAGGTGGAATACAACACCCAACTAGGCAAGCAGACCGAAGTTCTGAACGGCTTCAACCAAGATTTGTTCCTTGACGTGATGTATAACGCCTACGCCCAAGGCATGGGTGATTATGGCGTCAATGTTTATATACCCCAAGACATCAACAAGGTGCCGGTCGACTCCACGCATTGGTTGGTGATGCTCTCGCGCACTGAAATCTCGGGGCGCATCACGGAGTATGAGGACTATCTCTTTAGCGATACGGACGAATACAGCTACAAGCATCCGTTGAACACAGTCAACGTGGCCTCGTGGTTCGAAGTGAACGATGGCGACTGGAAGCCCGTTCTGTTCTGCGAGCATAATCTCATGGATGGCTTCGATTCAAAAACGGATTTCAATTTCTGGGAAAACAAGATCGAGTATAATTATACTATTGATACTCTTGAACTTAAAGATGTTTACAACTACGCAGTTTATCTTGGTAAGCTTTATGCAGCATATACGTACGACTACATGATGAATAGCTATGTAGGTAAGGAGCTGCAGAAAATGAGTTATGGTTATCAGATCATGCTACGTTACGACCCGTATAAGAAGCAATTGCGCTATGCGGAGGAGAATGACGGGTTCGTTGAAATTGAATAGTTTAGAGTTGAGTGTTTAGAGTTTAGAGTCAGTGGGAAGAACTGACTCTAAACTCTCAACTTTAAACTCTCAACTCACTTACAATCGTTTCCTTTAATTCCGACGCTTTCACGGTTTGGATTTCGCCTCCTGTGACCATGCTGATATTGCCCGTTTCTTCAGAAACGACTATCGCAATGCAGTCGTTGTCTTCGGTCACGCCGATGGCAGCGCGGTGGCGCAGGCCATAGTGACCAGGGATATTGGTCTTTTGTGTCACGGGAAGGATGCAACGGGCGGCCGTGATGCGGTTGTGACGGATAACCATGGCGCCGTCGTGCAAAGGACTGTTCTTGAAAAAGATGTTCTCAATTAATGGGTTGCTGATGTCGGCATTGACCACCACGCCTGTCGAGACGATGTCGTCAAGGTTGTTTTTGCGCGTCAATAGAATGAGTGCGCCTTGTTTGATATCCGACATGTTGAGGCAAGCCTTGGTGAGCGCATCGATATCCAAATCCACGTTGCTCCTGACTTTTAAAAACTTGAACTTTCGAGTGAGTTTGCCTTCTTGGGCTTGTGCGCCGATGGTGAACAGGAACCGACGTATTTCGGGCTGGAAAATGATGATGAGTGCAATGAAGCCTACGCTGACAAAGGCACCAAGGATGGCAGTCAGCATCTCCATCTGCAAGAATTTGACCAGCTGCCAGATGAGGAACAGCGCCACGATACCAATGAAGATACTCATGGCAGAAGTGCCTTTCAGCAGACGGTAAAGTCCAAAGAACAAGGCTGCCACCAAAATGATGTCGATGATATCGAAAACGCGGACTTGTATGAAGAGATCGATCATGATTCAGAATTTTGTGCAAAATTACAAAAAGTACCGACCAATTCGATGGCCTCGCGCGCATTTTTCACATCATGGACGCGCAAGATGTCGGCGCCATTGAGCAAAGCGATGGTGTTTAAGACCGTAGTCCCGTTCTCTGCCGTGTCGGGTGTGGTGTGTAGCACCTTGTTGATCAACGACTTCCTAGAGATACCAATAAGGATGGGTAGGTTATTGTAACGATACTTATACAAATCACTGAGTAACTGATAATTGGCTTCAATGCTTTTGCCAAAACCGATGCCTGGGTCAAGAATGATTTGCTGCTCGCCATAAGCTTCCAGAACTTCACATTGCTGCCTGAAAAAGTCCAATACGGTTTGGTGGATGTCGCCTTGGAGAGCATATTGGTGCATGGTTTCAGGCGATCCTACACAATGCATCATCACATAGGGGATGTGGTTTTGTCCAATATAAGGCAACATTTCCGTGTCGAACAACCCTCCAGAGATGTCGTTGATAATGTCAGCGCCTTCTGCCATGCAGGCCTCGACCACGTTTTTGCGGAAGGTGTCGATGGAAATCATGGCATCGGGGAAGGCCGTTTTGATGGCTTTCAAGATGGGAACGACACGTTCCGTCTCCTCTTGTTCTGTGGCGATGGCATTGTTGGGTCTGGTGGAACAGCCACCAATGTCGATGAAGTCGGCACCTTCGGCAAGCATCTGCTCACAGTGTTGCAAGGCCATGTCCATTTGGTTGTAGCGGCCACCATCGGAGAACGAGTCGGGCGTCACGTTAAGGATGCCCATGACTGCGGGACGGTCGAAAATGAGGGCATTATTGCCCAAATTGAGTTGCAGCATTGAAAAAAGTTTTATTTTTGCAAAAATACATTTTTCATGCAAACGAAAGATACAAAAGCCCAATTTCATAGCGTTTTGGCGCAGTGCCGCAAATTGTTTGTCGACAAGATGAAGGACTATGGCCCTGCATGGCGCATCTTGCGTACGCCGTCCATTACCGACCAGATTTTTATCAAGGTAAAGAGAATCAGAACGTTGCAAACAACGGCCGAGCAACTTGTGGATGAAGGTATTGAGCCTGAGTTCATCGGCATCGTCAACTATGCGGCGATGGGTATCATACAGCTACAGCTTGGTGTGGTCGACCAGCCTGACCTGAGTACGGAAGAAGCGACGTCCTTATATGACAAGGTCACCACAGACGCCTATGAGCTGATGACGCGCAAGAATCACGACTACGACGAGGCTTGGCGCGACATGCGTGTCAGTTCCATCACCGACCTCATCATGAGCAAGGTACTGCGTACCAAGAGCATCGAGGACCACGGTGGCAAAACGCTTGTGTCTGAAGGACTTGACGCCAATTATTACGATATGATTAACTATGCGGTGTTCGCCCTCATTTTGATGAGTGAACAGTCGCCTAACTAAATCCACCATGAAGAAACGAAAAGTAATTCTGCCATGGATCAGCATCGCTTTGGCCTTGGCCTCGGCAGTGGGCATCTATTTCTTGCCCGAGTACCATATTTGGTTTCTCGTCATCCTGCTGATTAACCTACTAGTCGCTTTTGTCTTCGGCAAGAAATACAACAAAACTGCTTTAACCATTTGCCGTCTGCTTGTAGGTGCCTTGTTCATCTTCAGCAGCTTCACAAAAGGCGTTGACCCTTTGGGAACGAAATACAAAATGCTGGACTATCTTTCGGTCTACGGCATGACATGGCTGAACGATTTCGCTTTGGTGTTGGCCATGGGCATGATTTTGGCTGAGTTCTTGGTAGGCATTTGTTTGATAACCAAGATACTACCTCGACTAGCGGTATTGGGTGCAACTTTGCTGATGCTGTTTTTCACCATCACTACGCTTTTTGATGCTTTATATGACTTGGTGCCTGACTGTGGCTGCTTCGGTACGGCCATCAAGATGAGCAACTGGCAGACCTTCTACAAGAACTTGGTCATTGATGCGGTGTTGGTGCCTTTGATTCTGAACAACAAGCACTTGCGGAACCCGATTGGATTTGCGGTGCAGCTTTTTGTAGGTGTCCTCTTTGCTGGCTTGTTCTTGGGATTCGAGATCTACAACTATCGTCACCTTCCTGTCATCGATTTCATGAATTGGAAGGTGGGCAAGCAGATGAATGCCGAACCTACGGAAAAGGCTAAGATTTATCTGATTTATAGAAACAAAGCCACTGGCGAGACCCAGGAATACGTTTCACCCAACTATCCTTGGAACGACTCGGTGTGGATGTCGCAATGGGAGTTTGTCGACCAAAGGACGGAAGGCGGGGCCAATTTCCTCGGCTTCTCAGCCTTGGACGAAGACGGCAACGATGTCACAGAATCTATTTTGACCACCGACAATTTGCTGATGTTCACCTCGCACGACCTGACTAAGGTGACCGAAAAGGAATGGGAGGAGGTTCGAGTGATTACAGAAGCCGCTGAAAAGCAAGGCTTTATTGTGATTTGGACGGTTGCCGACGAACCAGAATACGTGGAAAAACTGCGTGAGAAATACGGATTCCTCTACGAAGTGTATTATGCCGACGAGTTGGAAATCAAGCCTATAGTGCGTTCCAATCCTGGACTTATCTGGCTCGACAACGGCTTGGTGAAGGACAAATGGAGTGCAGTAGACTTCAATAAGGTTTTGAAGGTTTTGTAACGACATGGGTGCTTATGTGATCAGGAAATTATTATACGGTATCGCGGTGCTTTGGGGTGTCGCGACGCTGGTGTTCTTCCTGTTCAATATCCTACCCGGTGATCCCGCCCAGATGATGCTTGGCCAACGTGCCGACCAAGAGTCGGTGAATGCCATACGCGAGGAACTCGGCATGAACCAAAGCCTTGGAAAACAATATGTCGACTATATCAACGATTTGGTTCCCATATCGTTCTACAATGTCTCCAAAGGCACGCAAAAGCTTGACAAAATTGGGCATTATGCCAAACTGGCAACCGTTGGAGCGACTGCCATTGTGCTGAAAGGTCCTTATCTGCGCATGTCGTACCAAAGCAAGCGCAAGGTTTCTGATATCTTAGGCGAGGCCTTCCCGAATACCTTGTTGTTGGCGGCCGTGTCTATCTCCATCGCTTTGGTTTTGGGACTGATTATCGGCATCTTAGCTGCAGTCATCAACACCAAGTTCATAAATAAGCTAACCTTGTTTGTCACTACGATAGGCATGTCGCTGCCCTCGTTTTTTGCTGCTATTTTGATGGCATGGATTTTCGGTTTCCTGCTCGAACACTATACCGGCTTGAGTATGACTGGTAGCCTCTACACGGTTGATGAATACGGCAGGGGAGAGTTCCTTAGCCTACGCAACCTTATCTTACCTGCCTTGACACTTGGCATGCGTCCATTGGCTGTGGTGACAGAACTGACGCGCACATCATTGCTCGAAGCCATGTCGATGGACTATGTGCGTACAGCGCGAGCCAAAGGCCTGAAGCCTTGGCGTGTCATCTGCGTCCATGCCTTGCGCAACGCCTTGAATCCTGTGGTGACGGCAGTTTCGGGATGGTTCGCCTCGCTGCTGGCGGGCGCCGTCTTCGTGGAGTATGTCTTCGACTGGAAAGGCATTGGCGTGGTGGTGGTTGACGCCTTGGACAAATACGATTTCCCGGTCATCATGGGCGCAGTGCTGCTGATTGCGGTCATGTTGATCATCGTCAATATCGTGGTAGATATCATTTATGGGATTATTGACCCGAGGGTGAGAATTAGTTAGCAGTTGTTCAGTTATTCAGTTGTTCAGTTGTTCAGTTGACAAAAGGGAATTTTGAATTTTAAATTTTAAATCTTGAATATAATAGGCACATACGAATTCATAGCAGAACCCTTCCACTGCGATTTCTCGGGAAGGATGTTCCTGGGTCATTTGGGCAACCAGATGCTCAATGCCGCTGACTTCCATTCCACGGATCGCGGTTTCGGCATGAAATACCTGATGACCATTCAGCGCTCATGGGTGCTTTCAAGACTCGCCATCGAGATGGAGGAGATGCCTGCGCAGTACGAGCGTTTTACGATAGAAACGTGGGTGGAAAGTGCCATGAAGTTCTTCACCAGCCGTAACTTCTGCGTGTCGGACGGCAAGGAGAAGGTTTACGGCTACGGCCGTTCCATTTGGGCGATGATTGATACGGAGACGCGCCAACCTACCGACATCTATTCCATTGACAACGGCGCCATCAACGATTGGATTGTAGACGACAAACTTTGTCCCATCGAGAAAGGTGGGCGAGTAAAGATGTCGGGAAACGATGAATTGGTGCGCACTATAGATGTGAATTATAACGACATTGACATCAATGGTCACGTCAATTCGGTGAAATACATCGAGCATGTGCTTGACCTCTGGGACATCGCATGGTATCGCGAACATCGGCTGAGGCGATTTGAGATTGCCTACGTGGCCGAGGCGCATCAAGGCGACAAGTTGGATTGTTATCGCGAACAAACGGCTTTAAACGAATATTGTATTAGATTGGTAAAGACGGGACCTAACGACGACAAGCCCGTTGAGGTCTGTCGCTGCAAAGCGGTTTTTACCGATCAAACCTAATTGAGACCAACCATGAAGAAACTGCTGTTCCTCATATTGATGCTGTTCACGTTGCCTTTGACCTCAAAGGCGCAACTGATGGCATGTCGCGGTTTCATCGAGGACGGCTACGACTTCTGGCTCTATCTTCCCGACAATTATGAAAAAGCCGAGGAGGTGCCTTTGGTGATGTTCCTACATGGAAAGAGTCTCAGTGGCGACTCCTTGGAGATGGTGTTGCGTTATGGTTGTATCGATGCTTTGTTTCGTGGACGCCGCATTGACGCGATTGTGGCTGCCCCACAAACCCCAGAGGAGCCTTGGGACCCCGAAAAAGTCATGAATCTATACAACTGGATTGACAACCATTACAAGGTAGACACCAATCGCTTTTATGTTTTAGGCATGAGTATGGGAGGCTGGGGCACTTTGAACGTGGCGTCGAAATATCCCCACAAGATAGCGGCGGCCATGGCCATGTGCGGCGGGTTGCCGCACAACGATCTTTGTGGTCTGACGACCTTACCGCTATGGATCATCCATGGCACAGCCGACGAATTGACGCCTGTGTCGTGTTCCGACCGTGTGGTTGACTCCATGCGCTCGTGCGGCGACACCACGCGACTCATCTATGACCGCTTGAAAGGCGAGAACCATGGCCGACTGGCACGCATCTTTTACCTACGACAAACTTACGAATGGCTGTTCTCGCATTCACTGCTCGACAAGGGTCGCCCCGTCAACAGGTCATATTCCATGTCGTCGGAACTGATTGACATGGCCTACGACGATATGGATGGTGGCTTTGTCGTCTATGTGGTGGAAGCGGTATATCCTCCGCTTCGTGACAAGAAGAAATACCATGTTGTGAAACGTGGCGAGAGTTTGGCCGAGATTGCTGTGGAAAACTACACCACGGTCTCCATCATTTGCAAACTCAACAACTTCAAGAAGACTGTAAAGCTTTGGCCTGGAAGGAAGATTAGGGTGAAATAATGATTAGTTGATCATCCACGACACGCCGCAACCAATGGCGTAATACTTGCCGAAGTTCTGGAGATCGAAATCACCTTCAATGTCGAGCTGTACGCGGCGCGACACGAGCCATGTAAAGCCAATCTCGCTCATGTATTGGTTGCCTTTCTCCGAATTCAAGTAGTTGTAAAAATCCACAAAAGTACCGAATTGGTCGTAGGAACTGAAATAGAGGCACAAACCTAAAAAGGTGGTGGGTTTGGCCGTCTCTCCGTCCCATTGTTCGCCAACATTATAGCATATTCCGAACCAGTCGGTCACGGGATTCTCAAAAATCAGATACATCGACGGAGCAAGATGGGAGGGGAGCAGGTCTTTCGAGCCTACATGAGGGGATTTTACTTCGGCCAACAAACCAATGGAAGGCAGAATGCCAGAGCCTTCGTAGACTTTCAGCTTTGTCCCGATGGTAAGCGGATTAATGCCGAATGAGGGTTCCATGGCGTCGCCGTCATTATACATCATGAAATCAGTGCCCACTCGCAGTTCCATATTTTCGAATAGACCATAACGGAGCAGGCTGCTGCTGAGTGTAAAAGTGCTGGCACCTTCGGGCGCTTTTTCATAACCAAATCCATGATCCCAAATGAGTTTTTGATGAGGTGTTACATCAGTGCCCCAGGTATAGCCTGGACGATCAGGGACAACCGTAGGGAGTTCGTCTTGGGCGAAGCACAATAAAAAGGAAAAAAGAAATAACAAAAGGAAGCTTGCCTTTTTCATGGTCTATGGATTATTATTTGTTTGATTAATAATTATTTAAAGATATTTCTGCATCAATAACATAAATGTCCCCATCTTTGTCTTTTAGCACATTTCTCGGTACGACATCCCAAACGATAAATGAATCATTGTAATACTTACCATCATTATCACTTTTTGTGAAACCGATTGCTGACATATATGTATTAATTTCTATACTTGTAGCTGGTGTTGCTTGTTTAATGAGGTCTTGCTGCAATATGGGCATTACACTTCGTCCATCATAGCCTGCGAAACCAACGAAGTAATAAAATGTTTCAGGAAAAATAGTGTTGTGAAGAACAATCTTGTCGAGAAGATTTGAAACACCTCCACTGTTCAAAAGGTTGTTTATTTTGAATATGGTGTCGTTATTAATGAAAGTAAAATTCTCGTTTCCGCTTGGCCCTGGCATTCCAATATTGAATGCTTCATCCAAAGGAAGCCAAATGTCATTGTCTTTGGCATATTTCTCAACTATCCGTTGCTCAATCTCAAAATGGGTTACATTGCTTTTGCCATTTCGAGATTCCTCTTCATATAATTGACAGCGTCTACAGAGTTCATCGGCGATTTCCTTAATTCGGTGATTTTCCGAATCTTTCTCTCCACTGCTTCTTTGTGAAATTGATTCAGATAAGTCATATTTCATCTTTTTTTCTGCAAAAATATGTATTCTCTTTGATAACTAGACGTTTTTTTGTGGAAAAAACTAGTTTGTTTTACAATTTAATAGTAATAAAGAAAAAAATCGTAACTTTGTAAATTTATTGAAGCTATGCGATTCTACAAATTAAAATTTTTAAATCTTTGAATCTTAAATATTTAAATCGAAATAATTATGAGAAGCAAAATCGTAGCCGGAAACTGGAAAATGAACCTCACATTTGATGAGGCACAAACTTTGGTCGATGATATCCTTGACCGCCTTGACGAGATGGATGACCTGAATTGTGAAGTCATCATCTGCCCGCCATTCCCTTATCTTGAACTGCTGACCGACTTTGAATTCGACGAGCAGCGTTTCAACGTGGGTGCACAGAACTGCAGCGCTTACGACAAGGGTGCCTATACGGGCGAGGTGTCTGCCAAGATGCTGAAGTCCATCGACGTGGACTACTGCATCGTGGGCCACAGCGAGAGAAGGAAATACTTTGGTGAGACCAACGAAGTCCTTGCCGAAAAGATCAACCGACTGATTGAGAACAACATGTCGCCCATCTATTGTGTGGGTGAGGTGCTCGAAGAGCGCGAAGCAGGTCGCCATTTCGAAGTTGTCAAGGAACAACTGGAGAAAGGTCTGTTCCACTTGGACGGCGATGCCATCTACGATGCCATCATCGCCTACGAACCCGTTTGGGCAATCGGAACGGGCAAGACCGCCACGCCCGAGCAGGCACAGGAGATGCATGCCTACATCCGTTCGTTGATTAAAGAACACTATGATGAAGCCACGGCTGATGACATTCGCATCCTCTACGGTGGTAGCTGTAACGCCAAGAATGCCACCGAGCTGTTCTCACAACCCGATGTTGACGGCGGTCTTATCGGCGGCGCCTCACTGAAAGCCGAGGATTTCGTCTCCATCTGCGACCAAGCCTCACACATTGGTGAAGAATAGTTTCAAAAAACCGACAAAACCGATAAAACGTTTTAGAGAAGATTCGGAAAGCGCCAACTGGCGGCTTTCCGGCGGCAACCCGGTTGGGTGCAGCGACACTAAAAAAGGAAGTTTTGAGAGTTTTGTAAGTTTTGTTTGAAAGAAAGAAGATGAAAACAATTGAATATAGTTTCACTGCACCCTCATCCGACATTCAGCACGATATGCTGATTACGATGCTTGCAGAAATAGGTTTCGACTCGTTTATGGACGAGGATCAATGCTTGAAGGCCTATTGCTCGGAGGACTGCCGTGATGATTTGGCTGTTGAAAGCCTCTTGATGGAGTCGTCATTCACGGACATCCGTCTGCTGAACGTGGAGGAGATGCCCGATAAGGACTGGAACGAACTCTGGGAGGCTTCTTATCAGCCCGTGGTGGTCAATGAACGCTGCCGTGTGCGTGCGCCTTTCCATGAACCCGATCCAAATTTCGAATTCGACTTGGTCATCGAGCCCAAGATGTCGTTTGGCACGGCCAACCACGAGACGACCGCCCAGATCATCCAACTGATGCTGAAGACTGATTTCCAAGGGAAAGAAGTCCTCGATATGGGCAGTGGCACCGCTGTGCTAGCCATTCTCGCTAAGAAACTGGGTGCTGCTCGAACAGTGGCTATCGACAACGACGAATGGGCCTATCGCAACGCCTTTACCAACTGTGAGTTGAATGGCATCTCCGACATCAAAATCGTGTTGGGTGACGCCTTGGCTATCCAAGGACAATACGATGTGGTGTTGGCCAACATCAACCGCAACATCCTGCTGCGCGACATGCACTATTATGTGGACGCCATGCGCTCCTATGCCCATATCTTCTTTAGTGGGTTCTACACTGAGGATTTGGAGAGCATTAAGTCGGAGGCGGAGCGTCTTGGTTTGCGCTATTGCCGTCACTTGAGTCGCAATAATTGGGTGGCTGCTGAGTTTGTTAAGTAATTGATAATTTACAATTTACAATTGATAATTTGATGAAGAAAGGAATCTTGATTGTTGTTTTTGCGCTTTTTGTGAGCGTTGTCCCATCATTTGCTCAGGCGTTTTTTCCAACAGAAAAGGACGCTTTTTATGACAAGCTTTCGTCGTATTTGAACTCTTCTACTGCAAAACAGGATCGCGAAGAAGCGGCGGCCATAATGCAATCATTTAAAGGGCCTTGGGATAGTTACTACGACAATCAGGAGGCCGAAATGATCATGCGGCTTTGCGAGCTACTACATGCGCGAACTGGTGGCAAGGCTTACGGCAACATCTTCAATTATATTGAGGTTGTGCAGAAGATTCCTACCGCGGGATTTTCCCACAAGGATGTGAATAATTGGCTCTGTTATACAGATGCCAAGACGCAGAAGTCGTTGAATGGTGTGGACAAATACCTTGCCTCCTGTCGTGGCATCTTTGTTGATAAGGTCTTGTCTGCCAAAGGCAATTCCCAATGGACGCTACGTGATGCACTATGGAGTTTCCCATCGAAGGATAAGTTTGAGTTGTCAGTTGATGGAACCTTAGCCTTGGTGTCACAAAAAGATGAGTCGTTGCTTAAGAATACCAAAGGCGTATATTATTTGGAAGGCAACCGTTGGGAGGGCATGGGAGGCAGTGCCGATTGGTCGCGCTTCAATATATCGCCTGAGACTGTATATGTAACCCTGCCCAATTTCTACGAACTTGATCTCAGTCGTTCCGAATATGCCATCGACTCGGCCATTTTCCATGAACGACAGCATTTCAATCAGGACATCTTGTGCCGTTATGAGGACAAAGTTTTGGTGAATGCGCCTAACGAGAAAACGATGTTTCCTCGCGTGAGGTCGTATCGTTCTGATTATTCCATTCCTAACTTAATGCACAATATTGACTTCGAGGGTGGCATTGGTATGATGGGCAACCAGGTGGATGTGTTTGGCGGCGTCAACAAAAAAGCCGTTTTCCATTTCCGCCAAGGAGGCAAGGAGGTCGTGAGGGTTCAGTCGCCCCGTTTCCTGATGTCGATGGATGAGCTCTTGGTGTCAGATAATGTTGCTTTGCGTGTTTATATGACAGACTCGTTGTCGGGTGTGGAAATAGATTCCCTTTATCACAATGATATTGGTTTCCGCTATGACAACAAAACCCGTAAGATGATGGCTTACCGTTCCGAAAAAGATTTTGGTGACGGGCCTTTTCACGACTATTTCCATGGTGTTGACATCTTTCTTGAGGCCATGTATTGGGACATTGATGGCAATCAGGTGGATTTCAGGAGGATGGAAGGCGTCAACCCGGTGAGCGAGGGCGATGTCGTATCGGTGAACTATTTCCGTCACGATGACTTCAAACGTTTGCAAGGAATGGATCAGTCACATCCAATGATTCGTATCGAGAAATTCCTGCAAGGTTTCGACAATGTAGACCGTCAGGTGAAGTTCGCCGTGGGGGACTTGGCTTCCTATTTGGGTTATCCCATCGAGCAGGTCATTTCGGTGATGCTTCGTTTGCAAGCAGAGGGATACTTGGAGTATGATTCAGATACGAAATGGGCTACAGCTTTGCCACGTTTTTTCGACGTGGTGGATTCCTATCGAGAGACTATCGATTACGATGTTATCAAACTACACACGCTCACTACCAATCGGCAGCCTAATCTTCAACTTGACTTGCATACTAACGATCTTTTGGTGTTTGGCATTACGAGTCAAATCGAAGGTGTCAATGGCTCTGCTATATCGTTGAGCGACCGCAAACGCGTGGTCATCGTTCCCGACTTTGGAAGAATTACCTTTACAAAAAACCAGAATTTTAAGTTTTCGGGAGGCATTCTTGCAGGAATGTTTGAGTTTTTCACCAAAGACAGCGAGTTCAATTATGAAGACTTTGCCATAAATATGAAAAAAATTGACTCGTTACGTTTCTATGCTCGTTACGATAACCACATCATTCCTGTTGATGGCACTTTGGAAAAATTGAAGGGACGGTTGGAAATCGACCATGGCGACAATAAGTCGAGCCGTTATGAGACACCAGATTATCCCATCTTCCACAGTGAAGCTGAAGGTTTCAAGTTCTACAGGAAAATCAACGGAGGTGTGTTCCATCCCGGCAATGTTGACTCCGTACAGACTGCAGCGGACCTTGATGGCAAGTTCTATTATAGCGTGTATCCTTTTGTCGTCGACAGCCTGAACGACCTCTCGATGCGGAAAGTGCGTTTCGATGGCGAGCTGGTGTCGGGCGGCATCATGCCCAATATAGAGCAGCCTTTGGTGGTCATGGAAGACTTCTCCTTGGGCTTCGTCCATCAGATAGGGGAGGACGAAACGGCATCCTATCCTTTGTATGGAGACTTGGGACGATTCCACAACAAAGTCTTTCTTTCGCGAAGCGGTTTCTTTGGCGAGGGCAAGCTCGACTATCAGACTTCTGCCTTCAATTCCGACCAGTTTATGTTTTATCTTGATTCAGTTACTGCTATCACCAATCAGTTCAAGATGGTGCCACGAGAAGATGGTACAGGATTTCCCATGGCTTCAGCAGATGCACTTCGTTTGAAATGGGACATTAGATTGCCTGAACTGACCACCGAGACCATAGACCAGCCCATCTGCATGTATGGCGATACATATTTCTCGGGAAAGACAACACTGTCGCCTGATGGCTATGAGGCTGATGGTAAGTTGCGCTTCGGACTGACTGAGTTCGATTCCGACCATTTCGCTCTGGACTCTCGAACCTTTGTGGCTGATTCGGCTCGATTTCTGTTGTATTCCGCTGATACGGCGAACATCGCTTTTGCCGCAACCAACTACCGAGCTAATGTCGACTTTGACGCACAAAAGGTAAAATACGACTATTTAGACCAAAACAGTAGCCTTGACTTCCCAATGAATCAATACATTTGTTCCTTGAAGGAAGCCGAATGGGATATGGCCACCAACAGCCTGCATCTTTATAATCCTGTAGAGAGTTTTGGCGACTATGCCACTGCCACGACATACGAAGAACTGCTAGAAGTGCATAACAATGCATCCAAATTCATCTCGCTGGTGCCTGAACAAGACTCCTTGCAGTTCTACAGCATGAATGCAGAATATGACATGACCAACTATGTTATCCATGCCCACGACGTGAAGATCATCCGAGTGGCTGATGCTGCCGTGTTCCCCTATATGCATGATGTTGATATTAATGCAGAATCAAAGCTTGAGCCCGTCAATGGTGATCTGCTGGCTGACACCTTAAATCAATTCCATCTGTATAAAAATGCTGTGGTGAACATCCACAGTCGCAACTACTATGATGCGCAAGGTACCTGGGACTATGTGAATGCCGATGGCGCCCGCACCCCGATTCTGATGGACACCATTGTGCCTGTTGGAGGCATTTCCCATGGCTATGCTCATATTACTGATACCGCCGACTTCAAGCTGAACACGCAGTTTGGTTTCCGAGGTAGACTGACTTTGGATGCTTCAGAGGAGTTGGGCTATTATGATGGCAAGTTTGCATTATTGGCGTTTGAAGAGCCTCAGGTGGTTGTCGTGGAGCATGTTGAGGACTCCTTGCTTGTTGGTATGGACGAAATGTTGAGTGACTCGACAGGTATGGATATGCCTATCGTGGAAGATGACTTTAATCCTGCGACAGAGCCATTTGTCCAAGATACCATTGCCGCCCTCAACCATTGGTTTGTTTCGGCGACCCATATCGACCCCTCATCGATTCGCATACCCATTGATGTGGAACGGATACGCAAAGCGGACGAGAGGATGACGAACGGTCTGTATTATGAGTTGGCCATCGATGGTGGCTATTTCGGCTCTTTCTTAACCCCCAAGGAAGGTAGGAAAGACCTTGATGAAACCGAGCCCATGAACGGTGTCTTGTGGTTTGATGCCGATAGCCTGCGCTTCGTTGTGAGCGACGAAACAAAATATGACGCCCAACTTGAACTTGATTCCCGAGGCATCATCAACGGACATGGTACTACTGATTTGGGATTTAACACACCTTTGGCTACCTTTGTCGTTCATGGTGACTACACGCAATATCCCAACGACAGTCTCACTTTGCAGGGCATCAACGTGTTCAACGCGCCTGTTTTCGACGATGCGGCGATGCAGGCCATGGCAGAGGTCTTTGCCAATGTGTCAGGTGAGTCAATCGACTTGACACAGACCAATTTCCTGACTTATTATCGTTCGGAAACCAACGAGGAAAAGACCGAGGAACTGCGCAAAAACATCGAATTGGCAGGCGGCTATCCACAGATAGAGTCCTCTTCTGATTTCTACTGCAACACCATCGTGATTCCTGACCTGAAGATGGTATGGAACGAGAAGATGCATGCTTTCGTTTCGGTGGGTAAGATTGGTTTGGGCAATTTTGGCAGCCATGTCGTCAACAAGTATGTCACAGGTTGTGTTGTGTTCGACCGTCGTTTGGGCAACATCACCTATTATTTCCAAGATGACATGTTCCAGGCTTATCTCAACTACAACTCTGGCGACGGACAATTCCAGGTGCATTGTACCTTCTCCGACATCAACCAGCGTTTGTCTGAAACCAAAGAGAAGAACCGCACCCGCACCAAAGACGAGCAAAAATTCCAATATGTTGCGGTGCCCTACGAGTCGATGCTTGATTTCTTGAACCGACTGAAATATGCTGGACTGAGTGTTGGGAGTTTCTAAAAAATGAGTTTTTTTTCGATAAAATGTCCTTCATATTCCAATTATTTGTACTTTTACCACTTCAAAATAGAATGAATAAAAAACATATAACGCAATGAAATTCATAGTATCAAGCCTTAAGCTATTAAAGAGCCTGCAAGCCCTTAGCGGTGTCATCGGCTCTAAGAACACCCTGCCCATCTTGGACGACTTCCTGTTCCATCTGGACGAGAACCAGCTGAAAATCACATCCTCCGACTTGGATGTGACCATGACGGTCAGCCTTGTTCCCGACATGGTTGAGGGCACTGGCGAAGTAACCATTCCAGCCCGTCTGCTGTTGGAAATCATGAAGAACTTCCCCGATGTGCCGATTACGGTTTCAGTCGACAACAATACCTTGGCTGTCGAACTGATTGCCGGTGAAGGCCGCTACAAACTGGCAGGCCACAAGAGCGATGAATTCCCGCAGTTGCCCGCCATGGCTGATACTTCGGTTTGGGAGATTCCTGCCGACGTACTCGCCAAAGGTTTCGAGAAGACTGTCTTCGCCACGGGTATGGATGAGATCCGTCCCATCATGTCGGGCGTGTTGATGGAGATGACCGCCGACTTCCTGACCTTCGTCGCCACCGATGCCCACAAGCTGGTGCGCTACAGACGGATGGACGTCAAGTCGGACGTGGTGGCCTCGTTCATCATGCCGAAGAAGCCCATCAATCAGTTGAAGAGCATCTTGGCTTCACTGGCTGACGAACCCGTGCGTATCGAGTTCAACAAGACCAACGCCTCGTTCGTGTTTGGCGACTATATGCTGATATGCCGACTTATTGAAGGCCGCTATCCCAACTACGATGCCGTCATCCCGAAACAGAACCCCAACCACCTGACCATCGACCGTCAGACTTTCCTCTCGGCCATCCGTCGTGTGGCTGTGTTCTCCAGCAAAGCCACGCACCAGGTGCGTTTCCGCATTGCGGGACAAGAGCTCACATTGACCGCAGAGGATATCGACTTCTACAATGAAGCTAAGGAACGCCTGACATGTAGCTATGAAGGCGATGATATGGAAATCGGCTTCAATTCACGCTTCCTGCAAGAGATGCTGAGCAACTTTGACTCTGAGACGGTGAAGATTGAGATGTCGGCTCCTAACCGTGCAGGTATCATCACGCCTGTCGAAAACGAGAACGAGGCCGAAGACCTGCTCATGCTGCTCATGCCGGTCATGCTGAACTAAGCATTATGGCTATAGTGAAAACAAAAAACCAGCGAGGACATCGCTGGTTTTTCTTTTTCATATAATTGACTTCGTCGAATCAAAGATTTCTGCGTATTCAGCGAAAGCCATTATTTTACCTCAACAGTCGTGGTCCCTACGATGGTGACAGGAATGCTCATGCCTTGTTCGTTGAGGGTCATTGACAAATTGCTCTTAAGGCTGCTCTTGGTGATGAAACCTTGTTGCGGGTCGATGCTGGCCGTGCCGTTGTAGTTGCCGCTGATTTCCTCAGCACCCTTTCCTGTCACATTGCCTGTTACATTAAGGTCAACACTCTTCTTGGAGATGGAAGTAACGGTGTAGGTGTAGTGGACGTTCATCTCAGATCCGCTGACATTTTGGCTCTTGTCGATGCTCCAGGTACTACCTACGCTCAGCTCTTTTTCGGGAAGTTGGATAATGACGCCCCCCAGCTGACTCATTTCAAGGTCGAGCGAGTCAATGACATTGCCCATGATATCATACTTGATGGTACCCATCTTGTTGATGGCTTCGTCCATTTCCTTGGTCTGGCCAGCAAGCATGGGGCTGGTCTTTTCGGGGTGCTCTGAGTCATATTCCAACTTCATGCCCATTTGTGAGATACTCATTTTCAGAGCTTCAATCTTGGTTTCGAACTGCACATCTTTAGCGGTAACGTCTTTAGCGGTAAAGCTTTGGCGATACTCCATGTTTTGGGTTTGGTTCATGGTTTGGCCTTGCACTTCCATCATCATCATCATGTTGGCTTTCGAAGTAATGGTGTAGGTCTTGCCTTGTTGGGGTTTCAGACGAAGAGTGATACCGTCTTTTGCCATAAATGAAAGGGTTGCCAATCCAATAAGGACCAATGCCACGGGGGCGATTCTTCTAAGGTTTTTTTTCATTTTTCTAAATTTTTGTTTATCAATTGATTATTTTAATGTGCAATGACAAAGCGTTGGGTTTTGCCTTGGGCGGTCTTAGCATAATATATGCCATTCGGCAAACTGGCAGTGGAAATTCTCAGATCGCTACCTACGGAATTGAACTCTTCCACTTTTTGTCCTAAGGCATTGTAAATGCCAACCGTGCCGAGGTCTTTTCCTTCAATTTTAATGTAGTCGTTGGCCGGGTTGGGCATGATGCTAAACGAGGCTAGGTTCTCTTGTACATCGTAGGTGCTCTCATAGTAGATGACGACAGTATAGATTCCCAAATCAGTGTCGATGTTTAGAATGCCGTAATAGTCTTTTTGGGTATTGGGCCATGCAAAAGTTTCCAGTTCAATGGTCTCACCAAGAGGGACGATCATGCCCGTCTCGGCAATATTTTCACCTTCGTAGAGACATTCCACTCGGAAGTTTTCAGAATAGCAGCGGTTGATTACCACGTCCTCGGAGGTGAGGTTGGCAACTGTGATGATTTCGCCGTGAGGCGTGCATCCGTGGAAATAAAGGTGCAACGAGTCGGGCGTGACGAGGAATTGTTCTGTGGGGAAGCAGTCGTGTTGCTCGATTCCATGGCTTTCCAATGCATTAATGACATCTTGGGTGCTGCTGATGGGCCACAGGTCTTGCATCACGATTTGGCGGTCGGGCGTGATGAGGATGGTGGTGGGGCAGGCATACACTCCGTAAGCTTGCAGGATGTCCATACCGCCACCGCTGGTGCCGATGGTTGGGTATTCAATGCCGTAGCGGTCAATCCAGGTTTGGCATGCCGCATCATTGTCGTAGGGTGAGATTTCCATATAGAAAACATCGTGCTTGTTGCAACCGAAAGCATGATATGACTCCTCAATGTAAGGAATGGTGGCCACGCAGTCACCGCAGCTGAGAAAGAAGAAATCGATGAGTACGGCTTGACCTTTGTCAAGGATCTCGAAAAGGTGGATGGGGTTGCCGTGGCTGTCAACGGTGTTGAAGTCGACGGCCTCGGTGAGGTTGGTCTGGGCAGTGAGATTGAAGCAAAAGACCATGACTGAAATGAAAGTGAATAATCTCTTCATGAGGTAGTTTTCTTTTGTTCGTAAGATAAATTAGTCGTTAATATAGAGTTTAGGTACAAAAATCCGAAAAAAAATAACATCATGCGAAAAAATATGTTTGAAAAACAGCCAATAGGTCGCTTGTTTTGACAATGCGCAGGTATAGAAATGCCAAAATCTTTGACAATGCGCATGTAAAATGAGGTTTTCGTGCTTTTTGTTGTGCTTTGCGTTACTGCGAGAAGAAACAACGAAGCAATCCAGAGTTGTAACTTGTATTCTGGATTGCTTCGCTTTGCTCGCAAATGCTCTGTATTGATTTCATCGAATCTTCGATTTCGACGGAGTCAATGACGCGATGTGCGTCAAATGGATTTACAGCTGCGGTCCAGCAGCCACCAAAGCCTTGCCGGCTTCGTTGGTCGTGAACTTCTCGAAGTTCTTGATGAAGCGCGAACTGAGGTCTTTGGCCTTCTCTTCCCAAACGCTCTTGTCGGCGTAGGTGTCGCGCGGGTCGAGGATGTTCGGGTCGACGCCGGGCAGTGCAGTGGGCACCTCGAAGTCGAAGTACGGGATTTTCTTGGTCGGGGCCTTCTCGATGCTGCCGTCAAGGATGGCGTCGATGATGCCACGCGTATCGCGGATGCTGATACGCTTGCCTGTACCATTCCAGCCGGTGTTCACCAAGTAAGCCTTGGCACCGCTTTGTTCCATACGCTTGACGAGTTCTTCTGCATACTTAGTCGGGTGAAGTTCAAGGAAGGCTTGGCCGAAGCAGGCGCTGAAGGTTGGTGTAGGCTCGGTGATGCCGCGCTCGGTGCCAGCTAGCTTGGCGGTGAAGCCGCTCAGGAAGTAGTACTTGCACTGTTCGGGCGTCAGGATGCTGACAGGAGGCAGCACGCCGAAGGCGTCGGCGCTGAGGAAGATGACGTTCTTGGCGGCGGGACCAGCAGAGATGGGACGCACATTCTTCACGATCTTCTTGATGTGCTCGATGGGGTAGGAGACACGGGTGTTCTCGGTTACGCTCTTGTCCTTGAAGTCGATCTTGCCGTTGGCATCGACGGTGACGTTCTCCAACAGGGCATTACGCTTGATGGCGTTGTAGATGTCGGGCTCGCTTTCCTTGTCGAGGTTGATGACCTTGGCATAGCAGCCGCCTTCGAAGTTGAACACGCCTTCATCATCCCAGCCGTGCTCGTCGTCGCCGATGAGCAGGCGCTTCGGGTCGGTCGAGAGGGTGGTCTTGCCCGTGCCGCTCAGGCCGAAGAAGATGGCGGTGTTTTCGCCCTTCATGTCGGTGTTGGCGGAGCAGTGCATGGCGGCGATGCCTTGCAGCGGCAGGTAGTAGTTCATCATCGAGAACATGCCTTTCTTCATCTCGCCACCGTACCATGTGTTCAGAATCACTTGTTCGCGGCTGCTGACATTGAAGGCCACGCAGGTGTCACTGTTGAGGCCGAGTTCCTTGTAGTTGTCGACCTTGGCCTTCGAGGCAGTGTAGACGGTGAAGTTGGGTTTGAAGTCAGCCAATTCCTCAGCCGTGGGCTTGATGAACATGTTGAGCACGAAATGGGCTTGCCATGCCACTTCCATGATGAAACGGACGGCCATGCGGGTGTCCTTGTTGGCGCCGCAGAAGGCATCAACCACATAGAGGTTCTTGCCGCTGAGCTGTTTCTTGGCGAGGTCTTTCACTTGTGCCCAGACTTGCTCGCTCATCGGGTGGTTGTCGTTCTTGTAGCCCTCAGTGGTCCACCACACGGTATCCTTCGACTTGGCGTCCATGACGATGTATTTGTCCTTGGGCGAGCGGCCGGTGTAGATACCCGTCATCACATTGACGGCGTCAAGTTCGGTGAGCACGCCTTTGTCGTAGCCAGTCAGGGCGGGGTCCATCTCGTCCTTAAAGAGTTGCTCGTAACTCGGATTATAATAAATGTCTTTTGCACCGGTGATGCCGTAGGAGGCCAACGCGGCTTTGATTTCTTCGATGTTTTTTGCCATAATTGTTAGTTTAGTTGAAATGATGCGCAAAGGTAACGATTATTTCTTTTTGTCAAACAGAAATAGCCTTTTTATTTGGTTTTGCTTCAAGATTTTGGATTGTCAGCGATAAAATCCTACCTTTGCAGCCCAATTTTAAATCCACTTTAATCACATTAATTTATGCGAAAACACCTCCTGCCATTCCTGACAATGGCACTACTGATGACCGCTCCCTTTGGAGCGAAAGCCCAACAGGGCATTGAAAACTATGTTTCGGCCTCGGGCTATGTGATTTATCGCGCGCCAGGCGTTTATTCTCCCGATGGAGCTTACTATTGGGATTTCGAGGAGGACTTCGAAGAAGGCCGCATCCTCGACTGGACCCTCATCGATGCCGACGGCGACAGTCACAATTGGCAACTGCCTGCCTCAGGCGGCATGGGTCACGGTGGCTCCGATGGTATGTTGGTGTCGTATTCTTACGACAATGCCACTACTTCGCCGCTCACGCCCAACAATTTCATGGTTTCACCCCGCCTGATTGTTCCTGAAAGCGGCGAGATACTTTTTCATGCCAGTGCTATGGATGAGGCTTATCCCGCCGAGCATTTTGGCGTGGCCATTTCGACGACGGTCAATGACACCCCCTCGGCTTTCACCATGCTTCAAGAATGGAATTTGACCGCAAAAGACAACGGAACCCGTCAGGGCAATTGGCATGTGTACTCCGTTGACCTTTCCGCTTATGCTGGTCAGGAGGTTTATCTTGCCATCCGCCATTTCAATTGCACCGACAAGTTCGCCATTTGCATTGACAATGTTTTCATCGGAAACGTCAACGCCGGTTTTTATATCGGGAGCGACATTGTTCTTGATGGTCAGACAGTGGCCGAGAATCATTTTGGCACTAGTTATTTGCTGAATACCAACGGTTTTGCAGACGGCTCGAATCACACGACCACCATTCGTGCTTATTATGAGAATGGTGCAATGATTGAGAACGAATACGCTTGGACTTACCGCACGCCCGACCATTTCCAAGGCTCGCCCAACGGACTTCACGCCGAAAGCGACGGTAACCAGGTGCAACTCTCTTGGACATTGCCTGAGATGAATGTGCCTTTCCCTGTGGAGGAACTCTATTACGACTTTGCCGACAGCACCTTGATGGACCTTACCCTCATCGATGCCAACAACGATGGTCAGAACTTCCGTGTGTATCCTTACGGCGGTTATAATGGAGGCATCGGTCTGCGTTCATGGTCATGGATGGCTGGAATGGATGAACTCAACCCCGACAATTTCATTGTCACGCCGCGATTGACTCCAACTGCCAATGGTCGCATCACCTTCATGGCTTGCGATGCCGACATGCCTGGCATTGCCCCCGACCCTGAGCATTTTGGGGTGGCTGTTTCCACTTCGGGCAACACCAATCCTTCAGATTTCACCATGATTCAGGAGTGGAACAGCACGGGTACCTACACTGAGTATTCCGCCGATCTTTCAGCTTATGCCGGACAGCAAATCTATGTCGCCATTCGCCACTTCAACACGACGGGCGAGACCTATTTCCTCTGCGTCGATGACATCAAAGTGACTGGCGTTGAGGCTGAGGTGACACGTCCTGCCATAGGTGCATTGGTTTATGCTGATAATGAGTTGATTGCCACGCTCAATCATGGTGAGACTTCTTTCACCCATGAGGTGAACCGTTACACCTCTAATTATTGCATCCGTATCATCCAAGAGGGTAGTCGCGAGACAGGTGACTATTATGCCCTTGCTGCTCCTCAATGTGCTGAAGCTGAGTTGGACTGTGTCGCTCCCAAAAACCTCAAGGCCGAGAATTTGGGTGATAAAGTGAGGATTTCGTGGGAACGCGAGATTTACACGGGTTTTGAAGAAGACCCACAAGGCTGGACTTTCCTCGATGCCGATGGCGACGGACAGATCTTTGGCATCTATAGCGGGGGTGGCATGAATTCTGATGGTTCGGTGAACACGACCAACACCAATGCATCTTTGAGCTCGTTTTCCTATATGAATGGTTTGGGATCGCTTCAGCCCGACAACTACGCTTTTATGCCAAAAGTGAAGGTGATGGAGAATGCGTCGATGACCTTCTATGCTGCAGGCTATGATCCTTCGTATCCGACGGAACATTTTGGGGTGGCCGTAGCATCAAGTGACGGAATGAACATCACCACCATTGCCGAATGGGATTCCAGTAACCCATATCATGCCTATTCTGTCGACCTCTCGGCATACGAAGGACAGGAAATTTACCTCGGTTTCCGCCATTTCACGCATGTGTCGAACTATTCTTTGGTGATTGACAACATTACGGTCACTAATGTGGTTTGGGCAGGCACGATAAGCTCGACATACGGTTACTATGTGTATCGTTCCACCAATGGCCAAAACTATGATTTGATTGGCATTGCCACCGGTACGGACATGCATTTTGATGACCATGATTCCAGTGCCGAGACCTATTATTATCAGGTGACTGCCATCAACATCATTGTTGGTGGAGATTGTGAATCGGCTCCGGCAATGTCGGCAGACGGCATCCATGATTTCGTTACTGTGCATACCGATGGTGTGGAAGAGAACAGCCCATCGATGAGCTCCGGGACCTTAACGGTTTATCCAAATCCTACCAATGGTATTTTGTTTGTAGAGACGCGATTTATCGCGTCTCAAACCAACGCATATCGCATCACCAACACCATGGGTCAAACTTTAATGACAGGACAAATCTCGGGTGAGACCCAACAAATTGATGTGACAAACCTGCCTCAAGGCATGTATTTTATTGCCATTGATGGTGTTACGCAAAAATTCATTGTAAAATAAACCCTAACATAGGTTTGTAGGGCTGTCACACCGTGGCAGCCGCGTCGAATAACCCAACGCGGCTGCCATGATATGACAGCCCTACATGTTTTTCAGAAAATCTTATGCCAGACATGGCACTCAGGCGTCTCACCCCGCTCGTCCAGATAGTCCTGATGATAATCCTCGGCAGGGTAAAAGGCCATGGCTTGGCGAATCTGCGTGGCTGGATGATAGCCCATCTGCATCAATTCGCCAAAGACCATGATGGCAGTGTCGCGCTCCGTGGTATCGTTGAACCAAATGGCGGAGAGGTATTGCGTTCCAATGTCGATGCCTTGGCCGTCGGCTTGTTCAAAGTTGTGGATTTCGAAGAAATAACGCACTAAGGCTTCGTAGGAAACTATTTCAGGATCATATTCCACTTCGATGGTTTCCAAATGCCCTGTGGTGCCCGTCTTGACTTGTTTGTAGCTCGGGTTTTCCAAATCGCCACCCATGAAGCCGACGACGGTCTTCGTCACGCCTTTGAGACGCTTGAAGTAATACTCCACGCCCCAAAAACATCCTGCTGAGAAATAGGCTGTTTTCATATCACTTTGGTTCAATTATGAGTATCTCGTCAATGGCAACAACGGATTCTTCTTGATTGTTCAAGCAATTGTATATTGCAGTAGAATCCGTATTGACTTGAAGAATGTTATTCCAAAATTGTCCTTTCGGTAAATCACGCACTGGGTCAAGACAGAAAAAAGAAACACTATTATCAAACTCTTGATAACCAATTGCAACGACTGCATGACCGTTTTTATTTCCTTTTCTCGTAAAACCAATCTCAACAGGCAAGTTATTTTGAAGGGCTTCAATTATGTCATCGACCAAGGAAGTCCTTTCATTTTCATAATAACAGATAGAGTTGATTTTACTCCGAAACGCCTTGTTCAAATCAGATTGAAGATCTTTGAAATAGTAGCCTTTTCTAATAAAACCTTTGTGTTCAAGAAATAATCTGACCAACCTTCCTTTTGATTTGCGGCCATCGAGACAAAAATCTAAATCTGTTATTTCTTTTCGTTTTATCACCTTGCTCATTATCAAGCACATCATCATGCTATATACAGCGCAAGCACCATCCAATGAACCTTGTTGTAGATGTATTTCTTGCTTTGTTCCTTTTACAAACAAGCCATCTTTTGTAAGGTTTACTCTGTCGATTATCTTTATTTGTTGGGTTTGTTCCATTATTGTTTTACAATTTTTGTGACCAATCTTTGGCTATTTTGTTTAACTATCAAGAAATAAACCCTGTTTTCGAGGTCGCTCAAGTCGATGGCGTTGGTTTCTTTGGCTTGCAAAACCACCTGGCCCAAGAGGTTGCGCACCTCGATGGCTTCAATCCCCTCCGCTTCGATGTGCAGCAGTCCGTCCGTCGGGTTAGGCCATGCCACAAAGGTCCCTGAGCCTGTCGAAGGGCCGTCTTCTTCCACACCTTCCAACACCATCAAAGTGAGGCCGATGACGCTGTCACAATCTTGACCTTCAATGGATTGGGTATAGTAACCAGGCTCGGTCAGGGGACGGCTGAAGAACCAGTAGGGGAAATCGCTTTCGTAAAGCACATCCTCGATCTTGGTGAGGGAGGCGCAACTCTCAACAGCGCCAATGTCGACGCGGCCTTTCTGAAGACGTGGGTTGCCATAAATGTCAGTATTACCCAATCCAGTGGTGTTGGGCTTGCCTGCATTGAGGCAGATGCTGCGCGGTCTGACGCTCCAGTCGTTGTTGTGGTAGTCGGCTCCGGCTCCACTTGCGGGATGGATGAAACGGACAAAAACGCCTGGCTCGCTACCGTTGTTGGCCGCTGGCAAGTCGATGTTCTCGGTACCTTCAACGCCACCTTGCACGGCACAGTACTCATAATCACTCACACCATCCATCTGGCTCGGCTGACCGATGGCCATGTTGCCCCAAAGGATGCAGTTGATGTATTTGTTGTGTCTTTCCTCATGATAGACGCCTCCGATGCTCTCCGTGGCGAGGTTCATCACGAAATCACAATTGTAGGCAGTGAACTTACCTCGGGCATACATGCCGCCTGCGTTTTTGGCCGAGTTGTTACTAATGATGCAATTTTTTAGTGTCGGCTCTGTGTTATTATAGAGGTATATGCCACCACCCTTGGTTGTGGCAATGTTGTTGCTGATGCGGCAGTTGTTGTAATCAGCTCCAACACGGTCACACACACCACCTCCCATCGAGGCGCTATTGTCTGTGATACAGCAATTGTTCAAAGTAACATGCGCAGTTCCTCCCGTTGAGTTGATGTAAATGCCACCACCGTACATAGTGGCGGTGTTGTTGATGATGGTGCAGTTGTTCAGCGTGACATAGTTGTTCAGGTAGGCTCCTGCGCCGCTACCGATGGCTCCATTTTGGATGGTGAAACCGTCCCAAATGGGCATCGTGGCTGAGCTGTAGGCTTGGTCTTGCATCAAAACGCGTCTTGCACCTTGGCCATCGAGAATGGTGGGGTTTTTGTCGAAATCGCGTTGCGAGAGATCGTAATCAGGGGCTTCGTTTCCTACAAAGCCGCCAAAGATACGGTTGTTTGGCGAGATGTAAAAAGCGCCTTCCGTGTCGGTGGTGTCGCCATAGTAGATGCCGGTTTTTACCCAAACCCTTGTGCTGCCACCACTCGATAGGGCAGTGGCAAACTGCAGTTTGTTGGTGGCATTGTTCCATGATGAACCATCTCCAACACCGTCTTCGCTGACATAAATGATCCCATTGGCATCGGCTTGAATGCTGACAGGGAAGATGTTGTTCACTGCCGCCTGAACTTGGTTGAAGCCATTCACGTCATAGGTGGAATAGAAGGCGTCGCCGCTGCCGCTCCAACCGAAGTTGAAATGGAAAAGGCCGTTGTCGTCATAGCCATCGCATACGAAGGCATGACCGCTGTCACCGTTGGAACCTGAATAATAAACAGGATGCGACTGATCGAGTTCAGCCCTCAGCATCGCGTTCCAAGCTTCGTCCTGATAGCTGCTCTTCAAGTGGTATTTGGCACCGCAATAGCCGAAATAGGAGCGGAGGGCTGTCTCCACGTCCGCAGATTGTGCGCCGCTGCCCGATGCAGAATAATTCATGTTGACGCTCACGCCGCAATGATACAAAAGGGTGGCTATGGCATCGTTGGTGTCCCAAATCTCATTGGGCATCTGGTCCCAATGATAGGTTGTGGCTGCAAAATTGGCACTCTGTTCGCCGTATTCAGGGTGAACATAACTATGTGAGCCGAAGCCGGTCTCGGGATAGTTCCAATACTTCATCACTTGGCCCATGGCAGTGGCCACGCAGCCCGCATAGCAGTGGCCGCAGGGACCGCCCCACCACCATCCGCCGTTTGTCTCTGGACAATACTCGTTGTAGTAGCAGTCTTGGTTCCAGTGCGTGCTGACCAAAGGGCCAACAGTTGTGGTATTGCGGATTCCAAAGATGCCTTGAGCCGCATCGTCCCAAAGGCGTTGTATTTTTGCTTCGGGTTGTATGCCGTTGGTGGTGGCGAAGTCTATCATTTCGGCATAATGCTGTATCCATGAGGCGAAGTTTTCCGGAGCGTCTTCCATGTCTGGGAAAGCGCCTTGGTCAGACCATCCCAACACAGGAGGTAAAACGGTGTTGCTGGAGATGATGACAAAGCCTTGCTCGCCAACATTGTAAACAAACATACCGTCGGAGGAAACCAATCTTAGATCTTGGTTTTTGAAGGACATTTTGGTGTTGGCAAAGGCTTGCGCCGTTTTGTACGCCCGAGGCTCATCAACCTGCATTGAGGTTTGGGCAAAAGTGCAGAAAACAGTTGCGAAAAGCAGTGTTAGAACGAGTGATAGTTTTTTCATCGGTATTAATTTGGCCGCAAAGTTATTAAAGTTGTTTTGATTTTTTAGAGAATAAACAACATGATCCTATTTTTTCAAAGCAGTTCTAATGGCTTCCAATACCATGTCTTCCATGATGAAATAAGTGTCAGGATCTGGATGGCAGCCATCCTTGCTGAGCGCTTTTTGGAAACCGTTGTCTTTGTCGGTGAGTGCAGCGTGATAGTCGACATACACAATGCCGTTTGCATCGGCATAGGCTTTTAGGTCGTTGTTGATGCCAACGATGGTTTTCCCAGCGCCCACAATCTCTTCGCTCCAGAAAAACACATTGCATGGTGGGATGGAGCTGATGATAGGCACGATGCCGTTGGCCTTGGCCAGATCACACATGGCGACGATGTTGTCGACCACTTGTTCGGGAGAAACCCAAAAGTCGTTGTGTGCCACGTCGTTGGTGCCAGCCATGATGACCACGACCTTGGGGTGCAGGTCGATGATGTCAGCCTTAAACCGCACCAGCATCTGTGCCGAGGTCTGTCCGCCGATGCCTCTCCCGCAGAAGTTGTTGCTGCTGAAGAAATCGGGATGGAAATAAGCCCAGTTGTCGGTGATGGAGTTGCCCATAAAGACCACATCGGGATAATTCCCGCTGGCGATAATACGTTGATTGTCGGCTTGATAGCGATTGAAGCCGAACCAATCTTGTGAATAGCCTAAGAATGACATAGTTGCAAGGAAAATGAGAATGACGGATCGTTTCATGGATGATGAATTTGATGCAAAATTATTGTTTTTTTGAATAAGGTGAAAAAAATCTTCCCAAAGACTGAAAATCTATGCTTTCGTAAGGATTTATTTTGTACTTTTGCAGCCGCTTTCAAAAAGACCTATATCTATGATTAACATAACCTTCCCTGACAATAGTGTCAGACAATTTGAAGCCGGTGTAACGCCGTTGGATATCGCCAAGAGCCTGAGCGAGGGTTTGGCACGTAACGTGCTGTCCGCCAAGGTAAACGGTAAGATGTGGGATGCCATGCGCCCCGTCAATGAGGACGCCACCATCCAACTCTTCACGTGGGACGACCCCGAAGGTAAGGCTACTTTCTGGCACTCTTCGGCTCACCTTATGGCTGAGGCCATCGAGGCTTTGTACAAGGGTGTGAAGTTCGGCATCGGCCCCGCTGTGGATGCTGGTTTCTACTACGACATCGATACGGGCGATATTACTTTGACCGAGGCTGACCTTGTCGCCATCGAGAAGAAGATGCTCGAATTGGCCCGCGAGAAGCAGACCTTCGAGCGCGTCGATGTGAGCAAGGCCGAAGCCTTGAAGTACTTCACCGAAAAAGGCGATGAGTACAAGGAAGAACTGATCAGCGAGTTGGAAGACGGTACCATCACCTATTATAAATGTGGTGCTTTCACCGACCTTTGCCGCGGTCCCCATATCCCGAACACGGGCTTCATCAAGGCTGTGAAGCTGACCTCTTTGGCAGGTGCCTACTGGCGTGGCGACGAGAAGCGCAAGCAGCTGACCCGTGTCTACGGTATCACCTTCCCCAAGCAAAAGGAACTGGATGAATACCTCGTACTGCTCGAAGAAGCCAAGAAGCGCGACCACCGCAAGCTGGGTCGTGAGCTGGAGCTCTTCATGTTCAGCGACACCGTGGGTAAAGGTCTGCCGATCTGGTTGCCCAAAGGCACTGAGTTGCGCCTCCGCCTTCAGGAGTACCTGACCAAGATCCAGAAGGAGTATGGTTATGAACAAGTCATCACACCTCATATCGGTGGCAAGCAACTCTATGTCACTTCCGGTCACTGGGATCACTACGGCGAAGACAGCTTCCGCCCGATCACCACGCCCGAAGAAGGCGAGGAGTACCTGCTGAAGCCGATGAACTGCCCTCACCACTGCATGATCTTCAAGTGGAAGCCACGTTCCTACAAGGACCTGCCTTTCCGCTGCGCTGAGTTCGGCACGGTGTACCGTTACGAGCAGAGCGGCGAGTTGCACGGTCTGACCCGTGTGCGTTCGTTCACCCAAGACGATGCCCACATCTTCTGCCGTCCCGACCAGGTGAAGGAAGAGTTCATCCGCGTGATGGAAATCATCGAAATCATCTTCAAGGCTCTTGACTTCAAGAACTTTGAAGCACAGATATCGCTCCGCGACCCCAACGACCATGAGAAGTATGTGGGTACGGATGAAAACTGGGCCAAGGCTGAGGCCGCCATCCAGGAGGCCTGCGCCGAGAAGGGCTTGCCCGCCCATGTGGAATACGGAGAAGCCGCTTTCTACGGTCCCAAGCTCGACTTCATGGTGAAGGATGCCCTCGGCCGCAAGTGGCAGCTGGGTACCATCCAGGTGGACTACAACCTGCCTGAGCGTTTCGACCTGACTTATATCGGTGCCGACAACGAGAAGCATCGTCCTGTGATGGTGCACCGCGCTCCATTCGGCTCCATGGAGCGTTTCGTGGCCGTGTTGCTCGAACACTGTGCTGGCGAATTCCCGTTGTGGCTGGCTCCCGACCAGGTGATTATCCTTCCCGTGAGCGAAAAATACATTGATTTTGCGAAAAATTTGCAATCGTATCTGAAAAAATCCGATATTCGCGCCCTCATTGACGAACGTAACGAGAAGATTGGTCGTAAGATCCGCGATGCTGAAATGAAGAAATATCCTTATATGCTTATCGTAGGCGAGAAGGAAGCGACTGAAAATCAAGTATCTGTGCGTAAACACGGTCAAGTGGACTTGGGTACGATGCCTACCGATGACTTCGCTGCTATGATTAGAAAGCAAGTTGAAGAGGAACAGAACAAGAGATAAACTAACTAACTGAATATAAACTTAATATAGGAGACTAAAACTATAGCACAGATTCCACAAAAAGGTAGGCCTGGACAAAAGCCGAACAAAGATAAGGACGGATTCAACCACCGCATCAACGAGCAGGTGAAAGCGCCAATGGTGCGTTTGGTGGGTGAGGGGGTGGAACCTAACATCTATCCTTTGCGCGAAGCCTTGAGAATCGTAGAGGAATTGGGCGTCGATCTCGTTGAGATTCAGCCCGATGCCAACCCGCCAGTTTGTAAGGCCATGGACTACAAGAAGTTCGTCTTCGACCAGAAGAAGCGCCTGAAGGAACAGAAAGCCAAGGCCACCAAGGTTGTCATAAAGGAAATCCGCCTCGGACCCCAGACCGACGACCACGACTTCGAGTTCAAGCTGAACCACGCTAAGCGTTTCCTCCAAGAGGGTTCAAAAGTGAAGGTGGAAGTCTTTTTCAGAGGACGTTCCATAGTCTACAAGGAACAGGGTGAGATCATGTTGCTGAAGTTCGCGCAAGAGTTGGAAGAGTTTGGAAAGGTGGAGATGATGCCCAAGTTGGAAGGCAAGCGCATGCAGATGATGATAGCTCCTAA
>Ga0247610_10000697_pt1 | contig 45952 bp, 38 predicted proteins | sample 174DNAGHGhighgp2_FD_193483 | JGI IMG/M metagenome (GOLD analysis project Ga0247610, IMG submission 193483) | Sheep rumen microbial communities from Palmerston North, Manawatu-Wanganui, New Zealand - 1742 DNA GHGhigh gp2 | ecosystem: Host-associated > Mammals > Digestive system > Stomach > Rumen...
AATAATCGCGGGACCTGTCGCCTTTTTCGTAGAAAGCCAAGGCGGGACTTACAAGGGAATCCGTGAAGTCATAGTACTTGTTACCGACATATATCGCTTCCACTGAGTCAATCAGCTCAGTGTATTCTGCGTCTTGGCTATCGATAGGCGAAAGAAAGTCACACTCGCGTTTGTTGCAGCCCATCATCACAACAACAATCAAAAGCCCTATGTACAAAATCCGTTTCATGGCCGCAAAAGTAACATTTTTGGCGACACCAACAAAATAGGCTGGCCACTTTCGTGACTAGCACTAGGTTGTGAGGATAATCCGCTATTTCACGACAAATTTCACCGTCGCGCCGTCAATGGTGAGAAGATACATGCCGCTGTGCAAGCCCGACACATCAATCTGGTGCATCTCACCTCCGATGCTGCCGGTTTGCAGGGTTTGGCCAAGGAGGTTGGTGATGCGGTATTCATTTGTCATCTGTAGAGACGGTGCATGCACCGTCTCTACAAACAAGATGCCGTTGGTCGGGTTGGGATAGACGCTGAAATAGTTCACCACGGGGTGTTCTTTCACCTGCGTCAAATCCATGTTTCCAATCACCGGAAAACCTCGATTGATGCCTTCCGTGTCCTCAATCCATATACATTCGCCCATGGCACCCGCATTCAAGGCATCAAGCAGGTCGGTGGTGCCGTATTGCGCCTCGTCAAGTGTCCAGGTGGTTGCGCTCGCTCCTTCATTGAAGGCACACGAACCAGGAAGATAAACATAACTCGGACCGCTTGCGTTATAGACGTATGCAGGAATTTCCACGTTGCCATAATAATAGCAATTGCGGATGGCGGTGTCACTCAATATCGCTGGGATAATATGCCCATAAATCGCATTGGTCAGATTGGGATTCGTGGGTTTTGTGATCTGTCCGGCATTATATACGTTGTATACAAAGCCTTCTGTGGGAGAGCCCGTTATGCCTCCAAATTGGGCAATTGGATATACGGTGTCCGTCAATTCACCGCTGAGGTCACCCGTGTTGTAGCAATTGGAAATGGAGCCATCGCTACCCGCGATGCCGCCCACGAGGATCATATCGCTCCCCTGCCCTTTTACCGGAGCCATGTTGCCACTCATGCGAATCGTGGCGAAAATCGGCGTCCCGATAATACCTCCTGCACTACATCCGCCCGTCACTTCGCCCGAAGGATGGTTGATGCAGTATTCAATCAGCCCAAACGAGCCCCCTTGTCCGACCATGCCACCTGCAGTGGTTTCCCCAAAGATTTTGCCATAGTTATGGCAGTGCCGAATGATGAATTCACCGTCGCCTATTATGCCACCCGAAAAGCCAATACCCGTCAAATCGCCATTATTCACGCACTTCTCAACAAGAAGTTGGCCGTTTTCAACATGGGACACTCCCACCAAGCCTCCCAAATGCAAGTTATCCCAGATTTCGGCATTGTTGGTGCAATTCTTGATAAAGATGGTGTCGTTTTCACCAACATCGACCAAAAAAGTACCGACAAGACCACCGGCGGGCTTTGTGCTTGCCACGCCCATCCAGCCGTCAACAAAACAATCGATAATGTTGGTGTTGAGTGATTGGGCCGAGATAAAACCAGCCATGGCTGAATACACATATTCCTGCACATATACCACAATGTTGGCCTTCTCAATCCGGAGGTTTTTGATCGTTGCGTTTTCTGTATAAGCGAACAAACCCGAATACTTAAGTCCATCTTGATACATGCCACCGATCGTATGACCGTCGCCGTCAAAAACGCCCGAAAACTTTTCCTCATTGCCTATAGGAATCCAAATAATGGAATCGGCGGCGTTTAAATCAATATCGTTGGTGAGGACATAGCAGGCATCACCACCCAATCCGTTATTGGTCTCGTATGCCAAAAGAGCCAACTGTTCCGCCGTGGCGATTTGGTAAGGACTCTCGGAGGTACCGTCGCCGCCTTCATAGACTTCAGCGACCGTGCCGTTCCAAGGGGTCTGTGCTCCGCAAGCCAGTCCGAGCGCGAGTAAGACAAAAAGTAGCAGATTTCTTTTCATAGTGATTATATTTTTTCTTGGTTTTCGCAAAAGTATAGCAAAAAACCTCAAATAAAACCGATTCCATAGGCCAATCCACTATTTTTCAGGAAATCAATATTGATTGTCAATAGATTACGAAAAATTTTTCCACTAAAAAGTTGTTGGAAATCCTTGATAAATTCGCAAAATTCGTTTCATTCGCCTACAAAAACAACAGCAAATTATACGAATTAAACGAATTTTGTCACCCGACAAACCGCCTCCATAGCACCTCTAACGAATCAGCTTGCGTCTTTCGCTTGATGGCGGTGCGGTATTTCGACACGGTGTTTTCGCGCAGGTCGAGGATGTCGGCGATTTCCTTCGTGCGGAAAGGGAAATAGGAAAGCACACAGATGTCGAGCTCGGTGTCGTTCAGGTCGGGATGGGCGGCCTTCAGTTTCGTCAAGGCTTCAGGATAGGCTTCGTTGAACACTTCGAGAATGCGGTTGAAGGTGTTGTTGCGCTTGTCGTCGTAGATGGCCTGCACCTTCATCCGCAAAACCTCGTTGGCATGAGCCTCCAAGGCACCGTGCGCGGCTTGCAGGTCGCGTTGGATGGCTTCGTTCGCCTGGGTCATCTTCTTGCGGTAGACGCGATGGTAGACGACAAAGGCGGCAGCCGCTAACAAAAGCAGGGCTGCAACCACGCTAACAGCTCTTAACCTGTTTGTCTTATATGCCTGTTTCTGTTCACGCAAGTCGATCAACCGGGCATCACGTTCGGCCTTGTAGTTCTCGTATTGCTTCACGACCAGCATCCCGTCGCTCACCCTATCCGATTCGGCTTTAACATAGGTCTTATTGAAGCTATGACAAAATGCAGCGCTATCCGCATTTCCCTCCTCTTCATAGATTTGTTCAAGCAACGACATGATGGCACTCCGTTCCAAATCACCCGTTTGCATATCCAACACTTTCAGCAGATATGGCTTCGCATCAAGACGATACGGCGAGTGATACATACTGATGCCGAGACTGACGGAGTCATTTGTTGCGCTCATCCCACGTCGCGTCTTGAAAGCGATCGTGTTGCGTTGCACCATGAAGCAGGAGTCGAACTGGTGTTGGTCATAGTACAAGTCCGACAACACAAGCTGGGCAGTAAAATAGTCATTCAAGTCGCCAGCAACCGTATCCAGATAAGGCGTCACGAAATCGTGATAGTAGCGTGCGGAGTCGCTTTCCTTTAACGTCGAAAAGGCACTGGCCAATTCCAAACTGGACCTTACCATCCAGGTAGTGTCTTGAGCCATACGCTGGTATGCCAACGCCCAACGCAAAGCATCGATTTCAGCGTTATTGGCAATCTTTCGCCGAAATACGTATGCCATCTGGTAATAGGCACGCGAAGCAAGCAGCATCTCCTCGTCTGTCATGTCTTCGGGCAAATATTCAAGATTTCCAGCCACATGGACAAAATGCGGAAAAGCTTGCAGCAAACTGTCCTGCTGAAGACAAACGAAACCGCTGTCATAATAGGCTTTGGCTTCCAGTAAGTCAGCTTCAGAGGCTCATTGAGGCATCCTTCCGCAAGACATCACCGAAAACAGAAACAACAAAACTACTATGTGACTCAATGTTTTCACAGCGGCAAAATTAATATTTTACCTCATTCCACTTCTATCTCATCCACAAAAATCCAAGCAGGATTGCCAAATCCACTATGGTCTTCGGGCAGGTCGTAGCCTGAAATCACGACTTCGACATACTTTGCCGTAACGGGCTCAAAATCCACTTCGTAGGCGAAGATGCCGTCTCTGTCTTCCCAAGTGGAAATCGGGATGTCCTTCTGCGCCACCTCACGGAAGGTCTCGCCTTCGTCAGAGACCAACACCTTGACTTGGCTCGGGTTGTAAATCCAAGCACCTTTATTGGTAAGCGCATGGAAGCGGACATGCTTCATCTCAGCAGGTTGCTCCAAGTCGATAACGGCATCAAGAGGATAGCCGCAGAAGCCCAGCCAACGTCCTGAGTTGTAGGCTCCCCTACCCAAGTTGCCGTCGTTGAGCAACGGTGCCCCTTCGTAGGTATATTTCTCGGCAGGCTGCTGGCGCAGCGTGATGGGCTTGTGGGTGGCCAGATTGGTTTCCACCGTATCCGCCCAGACCTGCGGGTTGAAGATGTGGTCAGCGTAGGTGTAATGATAGAGTTCGTAGAGTTGCGCCATGTGGCGGCAACGCTCCACAAAAGCATCGAAATCACGCTCCCGTGGATTGTTCCACTGTATTTCCGTCAAAGCCTCCATACGCGGCAAGGCCATGTACTGCACATGCCAGAAATGGGCGATGTATTCAGTCCAGATGTTGGCTTGCACGCCGATGATATGCTTTTGCTGCTCAGGTGTCAGCTCCTCAGGCAGCGGTTGGAATTCATACACACGTTCCACGGGCAGGTAGCCGCCGATGCACATGGGCTCGCTGGCGATGTCCTCGCTCTGGTAGTAATCAAAATAAAGATGTGATGACGGTGCCATAATCACGTCATGGCCTTTGCGTGCCGCCTCGATGCCGCCTTCCGTGCCGCGCCAACTCATGATGATGGCCGTCTCGGAGACATTGCCATCCAAAATCTCGTCCCAGCCGATGACACGTCTTCCACGGGCCTCCACCACCTTGGCCATGCGGTTCATCACATAGCTTTGCAGGTAGTCCTCGGCAGAGAACTTGTCGTCTTTCTTGATGCCCAATTCCTTGATTTTGGCTTGACACTTGGGGCACTTTTCCCAGCGCACCTTGGGACATTCATCGCCGCCAATGTGAATATAGGGCGAAGGAAACACATCCATCACCTCGTTCAGCACATCCTCGACAAACAGCATGGTCTCCTCGTTACCTGCACAAAGCACGTCTTCCGACACGCCCCAGCGCTTCCACACCTCGTAAGGACCGCCGGTGCAACCCAAATGCGGATAGCAAGCCAAGGCAGCCTGCATGTGACCCGGCAAATCGATTTCGGGGATAATGTTGATGTGACGCTCGGCAGCATACTCGATGAGGTCGCGGAGCTCGTCTTGGGTATAGAAACCGCCATGACGGATGGTGTCGTAGAGGTTCCCGTTATGCCCGATGACCGTGCCGTTACGGTAGGCACCAATCTCAGTCAGTTCAGGGTATTTCTTGATTTCGATGCGCCAGCCTTGGTCGTCGCTGAGATGAAAGTGGAACTGGTTCATATTGTGCATGGCCAACATGTCGATATAGACTTTCACCGAGTCCAAGGGGATAAAATGACGACAGGGGTCGAGGTGCATGCCACGATAGGAGAAGTTGGGCCAATCACGAATGGTGGCAGTGGGGAGGTTACATTTACTCCCCCCTGCCCCCCTCTCAGAGGGGGACAAGGCGTCCCCGCTCTGAGTACACCTTAAGGGTAAACTCTTACGTAAAGTTTGTATGCCATAAAACACGCCGGCGACATCGGAACCTATAATCTCAACTTGCTTTTGGGTGATGTTGATTTCGTAGGCTTCGGCTTGGTCGAAATCCTCGGGGACCACTTTCAGTACAATGCCGTCGGGCTGACTTTGGTATTCTTGCATCTTCAAGACATAGCCCATGATATCGTTCACATATTCGCTCAGGAACTGTGCCTCGCGTTGGAGTCCCGATTCGTAATAGACAATAGTCTTTGGGCATAGTTCGAATGGCTTCTCTTCATTCAGTTGAACCTCTTTGGGTTGAGGGATAATGTCGTAATTAGCGACAGGGAGTTGCTCTTTTGTGCAAGCAGCAAAAGCCATCGCTGCAAGGCAGAATAGTAATAGTCTTTTCATTTTTATTGTTTTATAGCGGCTCGAATTCTTCTGGATACCGCCCTTTTTCTTCTGTTGGAGGAATAAACATGCATCTGTAGGGTGTTTTCCCATCGGGTTGGAAATAAAGGACCAACCTGCACGAAGTATTTGAATAATACACAGTCACATCATAATAAGCAGCTTCACCTGCTTGAGGCCTGTGGGTGAAAGAACATTTGCTGACTTTCCCTATATCGCCTCTCAAATCCGGGATCACTTTTCCGATTCCTCCATAGGGTGCTAAAAGCCGTGCCAATTCGTCTGGAATCGCCCCGCTATCTTCTGCAACACCGTCAGAATTCAAATGGATGACAGTCTTAGGAACAGAATACTGAAACTCCACAGTTTTTTCACCAATAGGTTCTTTACCTTTTATGTCGAGGTACTTGGGATAATTGTCCCCTCTTCTTGACAGCAGCCAAGCATGTCTTGTACAAGTGACAGTGTAATTATTGTCCTTGGTAAACCTGAAATCCTCGGGGTTGTTGAACTCAAACTGCCTGATACGGAGGTCGCAATCGGCGTAGAGCGATTTTCTGAAGTCTTTCACGGCGTTATCCTTCAAAGTAAAGGTCATCATCTCGTTCAGTTGGCTTTCTATTCTCACAGCTTCGCGGTACACATTGTTCACCATGGTGACATAGCTCTTGTCAAGGAGGTCCTTGATTACGTCCTTGTTGGCTGCATAAATGGTCGTCTTCATCTTGTTGATGTAATTCTCTCTCTCTTTCAGTGTTTGCTCTTCCCAAACACTGATCAGCTTTTTGGTGGTGGCGTATGATGCCGGGTGTTCTTTCAGGAAGGTTTGCAGCGTCCTGTTGTCAAGTTTCCAGAAAGCGCGGCAATAGTTGTCGATCATATCGTCAATTTTATACATCATGTCGGAAGGGGTTTTGGCTCTTTTGGCAATATTGTTGAGCAAAACGCTCCATTCCAACTCACAACCTGTGCGAATGGTGGTTTTGGAGCGTGCCAGCATTTCCATGGTACTTCCACTGATGGGCACCAATCTGACTTCACTTGCCTGCACACTCAATCCTTGACTGTCAAAACCGCCAGAACCTGAAGTCATTTTGACGGCTTTCCAAGGATCTGTCGCCGCTCCGGGTTGGTAATGAATGTTGACTTTTGTGGTTTTTGTGTCTACAAAAACGTAATTGAACGTAAACTCGCGATAGGCAAATTCAATGTCGTTTGAAGCTCCAAGATGCTGAGTCAAATCGATCATCTCCGCAATTTTTTTCTCGCCAAGATAGGCCATATAAATGACAGCCAACCATCCTGTTGACATACCAACCTTTTTCAGTACATAGTCGGCTCCCATCTTTGCCAAGGCATCCCAATGCTGTTTCGTCGTTTCTACGATGCTGCCTGTACGGTAATATGTGCCAAAGAGTTGGACAAAAGTTATCGCAGTGCCTAAATTGCCAATGTTATTGGCCAAGGGAGATTCCCCTTCTCCCATTAGGACCAGCCCTCCACCAGCCACATCAGTCAAATCACCAGCCGGGCCCGAGAGCGAATAGATAGTGTTGCAACCCAAATCAAACTGCGTATCCTTTGGGTTGGCTTTTCCCAACCATGAAGACTGGATGATGCTTTCCGACGCCTTGCCCCCACTTTTTATCCTTGCAGCAAGTGCATATTCATTCAAATACACAAGGCTATTTGGCGTAGGATTTTTATCATAATACTCAAACAGGGGCTTGTCCTTCCAAGCCGAAAGGTCCTTCGTCTTTCCAGCTTGGAGGAATGTGGCGTAACAAGAAAAGTGTTCAGGATAAAAGGTAACCTTCCTCGACGAGGGGTCGACCACCGAATAAACGGGCACCCAATCGTTGAATTCATCGTCCCAAGCTCGCACGGTGACTTTCTCCGCATCCCAACCTTTTTCTATGGGAAGCGACACCTTGACCAACATGGGCAGGTCTACATGTTCGTTGTCGCTCAACTGGAAGTCATAGACTTTGTATTGGTGGTCATTCAAATCACTAACGCCAGTTTCTCTGATTGACATTTCCGCATCGCTTAAAAGCCCCATGGTTCCGAAATCGACTGTTGCACCATTCTTGAACGTTGATACGGGATTCTCGGCCGAGATGGTGACGGTTTCGTTTTGACTGAATTTGAGCCCATTCGGGGCTGTTTTCGAATTCTGTTTTGTCGTTTGGGCATGTTTTGGTTTTCTGTCCAAAAGGTCATATTCTCCAATGAAATAGAGTACAATGATGTTTGTCACGAAAACCAAGGACAGGATGAGTATTATCCTTCCGCAACCTTTTTTTCTCTTTCGAGCTTGCGTGGGAGGTATGGTGGTTGTTGTTTCCTCTCTTTCTGGGACCTGATAACTGTTCGTGTTTTGGTTGACGGGCTGTTCTTGAGGCTGTTCTTGAGGCTGTTCAGCTATGGGATGGCCACATCCCGGGCAGAACTTCGCGCCTTTTTGCAGCGGCGTACCGCAATATTCACAAAATCTGTTCATAACAATATCATTTGGCATTAATACAACGTGACTTGATGAAATTATAGACGAAATCATAGTCTTCGTCAGCAACATAAACCTGATTCTTATTGAACAATTGGTTAACCTTGATCAAGTTTCTCTTTGGATACGCCTTGACACGCCGAACGTTGGCAAACTCAGAAGAGCTCCTACTTTTCGATGCTGCCAGCAAGCCTGCGCCCATCGTTGTGGGATTTTTGGCCATAGCTCCCACAAGCACCGTAATAAAGCCAATCACCTCTGCTTTTTTGACTTGTCGAGGCATCTGGATATGGACCACTTCTATCTCGTCCATCTCGAAAAGGACGACATACTTGCCTAATATGGCTGCCGTAATCAGAACACCAATGATTGTCAATACAACAAATATTCCTAACATGATGCCCGAAAGTTTCGTCCAAAACAGGAAATAATCCAAGCTCATATCGCCAAGGCCTATGATCAATCCGAACAGCCATACGATGCCAATGGAAATCATCATAACTTTGAGAACCGTAAAGAAAATGGTGGGGTTTTTGAGCAGATGCATCTCGTAGACCCAGCGGTATTTCCCATCGCTGCAAAGACGGACTTCCTTGCCTTGATAAGCCTTGCTTTCAACAATCTGAGTGGCGTTTTCTAATGTTGTTTCCATGACTTTTTTTTGCAAAAATAAAAAAAGGACGGCTCGCACCGTCCTTTTTTGTTGATTTTGTGAAAATCAGGCTTATTCGCCCAACTTGATACGCACAAAGTTCACCACAGTGGCTTCCTTGTCGGCAGCCTGGATGTATTCGGCGACAGTCTTCGGGTCGGCGACCAGGGAGACTTGGTTGAGCAGGCAGCTCTCCTTGAAGAACTTGTTCAGACGGCCTTTGGCGATGTTCTGAATCATGCCTTCGTTGAGTTGCACCTGACCGGGCACCGTGGCTTTGATTTCGCGGGCCTGGGCACCTTGTTCCTCAGTGATGTAACCCTTGGTGATGTTCGAGTTGATGTGGTCATCGCTGTCAACGTGGTTGGGGTTGATGCCAACCTTGCGGAGAGCCTTCTCAACTTCCTTCTGGATCTGTTCTTCCTTGGTCTTGTCGACGGCAACGGCGAACTCGCGGTCCTTCACCTCTTGCGGGATGGAGGCTTCGCTCACCGAAAGCGGGTTCATGGCAGCGACGTGCATGCACACCTCGTGGCTCACTTCCTCAACACCGGCGAAATTCTTATTCATTTCGACGATGGTGGCGAGGCGGTTGCCAGGGTGGTTGTAGTTGGCCACATATTCACCTTCAAGGACTTTGAAGGCACCGAGTTCGGTCTTCTCACCAGTGACGGCGCTTTGGTTGGCGACGAGGGCTTCAACGGTCTGACCGTCGAGCTGCATGGCCTTCAGGGCTTCGATGTCCTTCACGCGGTTGGCAACGGCCATGTCGAGCACGTCCTTCGTAAACTTCACGAAGTCGGCATTGTTGGCCACGAAGTCGGTCTCGCAGTTCACCATGATGATGGCGGCGTACTTGTGGTCATCAGTGGCCTTTGAGAGCACGCAGCCTTCGCTGGCGGTGCGGTCGGCGCGCTTGGCAGCCTTGGCCATACCCTTCTTGCGAAGGATGTCAATAGCGGCCTGGATGTCGCCATCGGTCTCGACGAGGGCCTTCTTGCAGTCCATCATGCCGGCGCCCGTCATCTGTCTCAGTTCATTAACTTGAGAAGCGGTAATATTCATGTTGTGTGTTGTTTTTAAGGTGATTATAATAACTCTGGCTACTGGCTGCTGGCTATTGGCAACTTCAAAAAAAGGAAAAATCTTCCTTATTCAATTAAGCTGCCAGAAGCCAAAGGCCAGAAGCCAGAAGCAAATTTAATTCTTAGCGACGGTGCGGCGAGGGCGACGATTGTTACGAGGACGGCGTTCGTCCTTGTTTTCCTCTTCCTCGGCGTTGTCTTTCACTTCATCAACTTCTTCCTCTTCCTCTTCTTGGATGAGGTCCTTGTTGTTCTTGCGCTCGGTGATGCCTTCCTCGATGGCGTCGACCATCTTGCCGACGATGAGGGCGATGCTCTTCGAAGCGTCGTCATTGGCGGGGATGGGGAAGTCGATGAGGTTGGGGTTGGTGTTGGTGTCGACGATAGCGAAGGTCGGGATGTTGAGCTTGCGGGCTTCAGCAACGGCGATGTGTTCCTTCATGATGTCGACCACGAACAGTGCTGAAGGCAGACGGCTCAAGTCGGCGATGGAACCGAGGTTCTTCTCGAGTTTCTCGCGTTCACGCTCGATCTGCAGCTTCTCACGCTTTGAAAGGCTCTTATAAGCGTCGCTGTTCATCATCTTGTCGATGCTCGTCATCTTCTTGACGGCCTTGCGGATGGTGGCGAAGTTGGTGAGCATGCCACCGGGCCAACGCTCGGTCACGTAAGGCATGTTGACTTTTTGGGCGAGTTCGGCGACGACGTCCTTGGCCTGCTTCTTGGTGGCCACGAAAAGCACGCGCTTGCCCGATTTTGCCAGTTGGCAGAGGGCATTGGCAGCCTCGTCCATCTTGGCTTGTGTCTTATAGAGGTCTATGATGTGGATACCATTGCGCTCCATGAAAATATAGGGAGCCATGTTCGGATTCCATTTTCTTCTGAGGTGACCGAAATGACAACCGGCATCCAGTAATTCTTCAAATGTTACTTGTGTCATGTGTTGTTTTCTTTTTAATGTTTACATTCGCTAAATACAATCGCTGAGTAGTCTGCATAAGAATCTCAGCAATTTGGATACTAAACAAAATCGCTTTGCTTCTAAGGGCTTAACGTTTGCTGAATTGGAACTTCTTACGGGCACCAGGCTGACCGGGTTTCTTACGCTCGACCATACGCGGGTCGCGGCGCATCAAACCTTTAGCCTTCAGGGTGGGACGATACTCGGGGTTGATCTCGCAGAGGGCGCGGCTGATGGCGAGACGCAAAGCCTCGGCCTGGCCGTTGATGCCACCACCGTCGAGGTTGACCTTGATGTCGTATTGGCCGAGGGTCTCGGTCAGCATCATAGGCTGTTCAACCACATAGTGGAGGATGCTCGTCGGGAAGTACTCCTTGTAGTCGCGCTTGTTCACCGTAATGTTACCACTGCCGGCCTTCATATAGATACGGGCAACGGCGGTCTTTCTTCTACCTAAAGCGTTGATAACTTCCATGATTACTTGTTGTATTGCTTATGAGTGTTGATTGTAAGTTCTTGGGGCTGTTGTGCCTCATGGTTGTGGTTAGGACCTTCGTAAACATAAAGGTTACGGAAGATAGCGTCGCCGAGACGGTTCTTCGGGAGCATGCCGCGGACGGCGTGTTCGACCACGAAGATAGGCTTACGCTTCAGTTGCTCAGCAACGGTGCGAGTACGCTGGCCACCCGGATAGCCCGTGTAGCGCATGTAGTACTTCTGGGTCATTTTGTTTCCTGTCAGCACAACTTTCTCTGCATTGATGATGATGACATTATCACCACAATCGCTGTGGGGAGTAAAGCATGCCTTCCTTTTGCCACGCAGAATCATGGCAACCTCGCTTGCCAGACGGCCGAGGATTTGTCCTTCAGCATCAACCACATACCACTTCTTGTTGGCATTCTCTTTGTTGACGCTTACTGTCTTGTAACTTAAGTAGTTCATTTTGTGTTTAATATGTTATCCAATTCTATAAGACACTACCCTATTTTAGGGCGTGCAAAAGTACAACTTTCTTCTTTACGCTCCAACTTTTTTCGTGCATTAATTCATGTTCGCCCATAAATCAATGCGTTAGCGCGTTCAGAAGACAGATTTTGGATGATTGAACGAGGCGGCAAAAGTACTACTTTTTTGGTTACTGGCAATAGATTAATTGTATTTTTTGTCGCGGGACTCGGGATTGCGAGACTCGGGGACAACAAAAAAGTCATTCGTCTCGCGTCTCGAAGTCTCCCGTCTTTTTGTTTTTTCCTATCTTTGCAGCCTCAAAACCAATGCAAATGTCCATCGAAATCAACCATATCACCAAACAATACGGTGAACAACTCGCCCTCAATGACGTGACGCTTTCTATTAATAAAGGTATTGTCGGACTGCTCGGCCCCAACGGCGCGGGCAAGTCGACGCTGATGAAAATCATCACCTGTTTTATTCCGCCCACCTCGGGCACGGTGAGCGTCGATGGACACGACGTCATGGATGACCCAATGGCAGTGAAGCGCATCGTGGGCTACCTGCCGGAACACAACCCGTTGTATCTTGACATGTACGTCCGCGAATACCTTGAGTTTGTGGCAGGCGTGCACCAACTGAAAGGCGAAGCCGCCCACAAGCGCATTGAGGCGATGATTGACGAGACAGGACTCGGCCTTGAGGCACACAAGAAAATCGGGGCTTTATCGAAGGGCTACCGTCAACGTGTCGGCCTCGCCCAAGCCATGATGCACGACCCGCAGGTGCTCATCCTCGACGAGCCCACCTCCGGCCTCGATCCCAACCAACTCATCGACATCCGCAACCTCATCTCCAACCTCGGCAAAGAGAAGACCGTGCTGCTCAGCACACACATCATGCAGGAGGTGGAAGCCATCTGCGAACGCGCCATTATTATTAATAAAGGTGTGGTGGTGGCCGACGACAAGATCGAGAACCTGAAACAGGACAACGCCACGAGCAACGTGGTCATCGTGGAGTTTGAGAGCGAGGTGAGCGAAGACCTGCTCCGCAGCATCCCACAAGTGGGACGCGTGCAGCATGTGAAGGACAACCACTGGATCCTTGAGCCGCAAGGTGACACCGACATCCGCGCCAACCTGATGAGATGGTCGGTCGACCGCGGCCTCATTATCAAGACCTTGCAAAAGGAAGACTTGAGCATCGAGGAAGCGTTCCAGAAGCTGACAAAATAATGCTGAATGTAGAATGCAAAAATAATTCAGCATTCGGCATTCAGCATTCATAATTTATTCGTACTTTTGCACCACGCAAACGTGGAAAGATTTGATTTGATTGCAACCACAAGAAAAAATGCTAAACCAATGCTTTTTCCTTCCCTTTCAGTCAACAACTTCCCACACAAATTCATTATTAACTAACTAATAAACAATTTGTTATGGGTTATTATTTCACTTCAGAATCCGTCTCAGAAGGCCATCCCGACAAGGTATGTGACCAGATTTCGGATGCCGTATTGGACGAGATTCTCCGTTTTGATCCCACCTCAAAGGTGGCTTGCGAAACCTTAGTCACTACCGGTTTGGTCGTCGTTGCCGGCGAAATCCGCACCAACGCCTACGTCGAGATCCAAGACGTGGCCCGCCGCGTCATCGACCGCATCGGCTACAACAAGTCGGAATACCAGTTCGATGCTCAGTCGTGTGGCGTCTTATCGGCCCTGCACGGACAGTCGAACGACATTTACATGGGCGTGGGTCGCGAAAAACCTGAGAACCAGGGTGCCGGCGACCAGGGCATGATGTTCGGCTTCGCCTGCAAGGAGACCGAGAACTACATGCCACTCACCATCGACCTCGCCCACATGTTGCTCTTGGAGTTGGCCAAGATCCGCCGCGAAGGCAAGAAGATGACCTACCTCCGTCCCGACGCTAAGTCGCAGGTGACGGTGGAATACGGCGAAGGCTGGAATCCCCTCCGCATCGACACCATAGTCATCAGCACGCAGCACGACGACTTCATCAAACCCGCCGACAACAGCGAGAAAGCCCAGCACGAGGCCGATGTACGCATGGTCGAAAAAATCGAGGCCGACGTGCGCGACATCCTCATCCCACGGGTGAAGAAGCAACTGCCTGCACGCGTGAAAAAACTCTTCGGCGACGACATGAAGCTCTACGTGAACCCGACGGGCAAGTTCGTCATCGGCGGTCCTCACGGCGACACAGGCGTTACGGGTCGTAAGATCATCGTCGACACATACGGTGGTCGCGGTGCCCATGGTGGCGGTGCCTTCTCGGGCAAGGACAGCTCGAAGGTGGATCGTTCTGCCGCATACGCAGCACGCCACATCGCCAAGAACCTCGTGGCCGCTGGCGTCTGCGACCAAGCCTTGGTACAGATTGCCTACGCCATCGGCAAAGCCGAGCCTGTGGGATTCTACATCAACACCGACGGCACCTCACACGTCAAGATGAGCGATGCCGAGATTGCCCTCAAGGTGAAGGAGCTCGTCGACCTGAGACCTTACTTCATCGTAAAGCGCTTCGGCCTCACCAACCCCATCTTCGAAGAGACGGCTTCCTACGGCCACTTCGGTCGTCAACCTGTAGTCAAACCCGTCGAGGTGTTCTATAAGGACAAAACCACCTACGTCAAAGACGGCAAGACCTACAAAGATGTGGAGTTCTTCGGTTGGGAGAAGCTCGACCTTGTGGACAAGTTGAAGAAAGCGTTCAAGTGCTAATAGCTGTGAAAACGAAAAAGCCTGTTGGAAAATCATCCCATCAGGCTTTTTCGTTTTTAGAGAAAGAGTGATCTCTTATTCGTCCTCATACTGAGACATCATAAAATGATTCATGATCTGGTCTGGGGTCCAGCCAAGAAACTCAATGGATTTCTGGGCATCGTCGACGAGCTTGCTGTCGGGATATTCATCGATCAACCTTTGATAGACGATATGAGCTTTTGCCGTGTCGTTGAGTTGACCATCATAGATGTAGTTTCCCATAAGGAACAAGCTCACTGGAGCCCAATGAGATTGGGGATACTGTTTGAGTAGTTGATCACAGAGTGTTTCACTCTTTTGGACATCCTTCATCATCACGTTGATCTCCAATGCGTGGTACAACCATTCGTCAGCCAGGCTGTCTTTCGGGTTCTGATCGACAAACAAGCAATATTTCTCCGCCACCTCTGGAGCGACTGCTTCGTTCAGCGACTGGTCAGCATTGAACAAAGACTTTTCGGCCTCCTTCAAATCATAGTATGTCAGTTTCTTTTTCGTTTCGCCACAAGCAAATAAGCCAAATGCCAACAGGGCAAAAACCATTAATTTCAACGTCTTTTTCATTTTATTCTGTTATTTTATATTATCTATGTTTCTTTTTATGAGGGAAAATCATGCGGTAGTCCACATCGCACTTGCCTTCAGAAATAGCGCGCAGCTTGCTTTGCAGCAAGGTCTTGCGTAATGGGGCGATGCGATCGACGTGGACATGACCTTCCAAATGGTCGTACTCATGTTGGATGATACGAGCACGGATGCCTTCAAACACATCCTCGTGTTCCTGGAAGTTCTCGTCGAGATACTTGATTCGTATCTTTTCGGGACGCATCACCTCTTCGTAGATGTTGGGCAGGCTAAGGCAGCCTTCCTTGAAGGGCACCATCTCACCAAAGGTCACAAGAAGCTGGGCGTTGATGAACACTTGCTTGAAGCCTTTACCATCTGGATAATCGGGATAGAAGGGGTTGCCGTCGACGATGAACAGGCGGATAGACTTGTTGACTTGGGGTGCGGCCAAACCGACGCCTTCGGAATGGGCCAGCGTCTCCCACATGTCGTTCAACAGGGTTTCCAATTCAGGATAGTCGGGAGTGATGGGCTGGGCGATAGCTTTCAGCGTGGGGTGACCGTATGCTACAATAGGAAGTATCATTGTTGAATTGTTGATTGTTGATTCGTTGAATTGTTTTTGGATTCCATGAAGGATTGAAGGATGATGGTGGCAGCAATGGTGTCGACGAGTTCCTTGTCCTGACGACGCGATTTGCTGAGGCCCGCATCAATCATGGTTTGATGTGCCATCACCGAAGTGAAACGCTCGTCGTAACGCACAATCTTCATATCTGGCAAGAGCTTCTTCAAGCGGTTGACGATAGGCTCAATGTACTTGGAGCAGTCGGAAGGGTTGTTCTTCATGTCTTTAGGCTCGCCGATGACGATTTGTTCCACCTCCTCCGTCTTCAGGTAATTCAGCACGAAGTCGACGAGCTTATGCGACTCAACCGTCGTCAGCCCATTTGCGATGATCTGCAAAGGGTCGGTGACGGCGATGCCGCTACGCTTGCGTCCAAGGTCGATTGCCATTATCCTTGCCATGTCCTTCAATTTGAGGTGCAAAAGTACACATTTTTCCGCAAATCGGGGGAACCAACAAAAAAAGAGGCTCTTTCAAACCTCTTTTGCTATGGGTGGGAGATGGGATTCGAACCCACGACCCTCGGAACCACAATCCGGTACTCTAACCAGCTGAGCTACACCCACCATCTGTTCCGCATTCGCGAAATCGGCTGCAAAAATACTACTTTTTTCCAAAATGGCCATCAAAATCCGTCAAAAATTTCATTTTTTTCATTTTTGGCTCAAAATCAGGGGCGAATTCCGTATTTTTGACGGCTCAAAAACCGACGTATCATGGACGGCAAGCCCACACAAAACCAATCGCCCAAGGCACTGGCATGGAAACGATTCCGCAGCAACAAGCTCGGAATGGTCTCCCTCGGCTTCGTCATCCTCTGGGCCTTGTTGGCTCTATTTGCCTACCTCATCATCCCCGACAAGACCCCCAATGCCAACCGACAAATCCTTGAAATCAGCACCAAGAAACCAGGCTTCGAGGTCGACATGCTGATGGTGCCTAAAGAGACGCCACCAGCCAAGACGTCCTTCCTCGACTTCCTCCTCAACGGACGTCCCGACGACTGCATATATCTGCCTTTTGACAGCTTGAATATTAATAAGGAGACGACAACGGTCTATCTTTATCAGGCGGAAGGTGCATCGAGTGTTAGGACCGAAATTGTTGATAATACAGAACTTTTTGCCAATAATGAAGGCCCTTCGACGAGCTCAGGGACCTTGGTTTTTACAACTAATGAAGACGCGGATAGCTATATCAGAAGCCACTGCGTGAAGCATCGCAAGTTTTTGCTCGGCACTGACCAGTTTGGTCGCGATTTCCTCAGCCGCCTGGTGTTGGGTAGCCGCATCAGCCTCACAGTGGGTTTCATCGCGGTGCTGCTCAGCCTGATGATTGGCATCGTGATGGGTAGCTTGGGCGGCTTCTTCCGTGGCAAGGTCGACGATGCGGTGGTGTGGTTTATCAACGTGGTTTGGTCCATCCCTACCCTGCTCTTGGTCATCGCCATCACCTTCGCCTTGGGCAAGGGCATCGCACAAGTGTTCATCGCTGTCGGCCTGACCATGTGGGTGGAGGTGGCGCGCATCGTGCGCGGACAAATCCTCTCCATCCGCGAGACTACTTTCGTGGAAGCAGGAAAAGCATTAGGATTCAAAGACCTGCGCATCATTTTCCGCCATATACTACCCAACATTCTCAACCCTATCATTGTCGTATCGGCGGCCAACTTCGCATCGGCAATCCTACTTGAGGCGGGCTTGAGCTTCCTTGGCATCGGCGTGCAGCCCCCCATGCCCTCGTGGGGCAGCATGATCAAGGAAAACTATGCCTTCATCATCCTCGACGCAGCCTATCTGGCCATCCTGCCTGGTATTGCCATCATGCTTTTGGTGCTGGCCTTTATGCTTATTGGCAATGCGTTACGCGAAGCGCTTGATGTGAAGAATTAATGCTGAATGTGGAATGCTGAATGCTGAATGTGTGAATGACATTCATAATTCAGCATTCATAATTCAGCATTAAAAAAATTGTTGTATCTTTGCGCCCTCAAAAAACGCATCTTACTTGCGGGTGTGGCGGAATTGGTAGACGCGCTAGACTTAGGATCTAGTTTCTCACGAAGTAAGGGTTCGAGTCCCTTCATCCGCACAAGTTTAAGATAATCAATAGTATACAAGAAATGAACATCACACAAAGCTCGAAAGGAGACAACCTGGTCTCCATCAAAATCAATGTTGAAAAAGCCGACTACGAAGGAATGGTCGAAAAGACGCTGAAGCAGATGCGCCAAAGAGCCAACGTGCCTGGTTTCCGTCCCGGCATGGTGCCCATGGGCATGATTAAGAAGATGTATGGCGCCAACGCCAAGATGGAAGCACTGAACACGATCGTTTCCGACAGTCTCAACAAACATATTGTCGACAACAAGCTCGACCTCCTGGGTTACCCACTCAACGATACTGAACAGCAGCAGCCCACCGACCTTGAAAAAGATGACAACATCGATTTCTACTTCGAAGCTGCCCTGCGTCCCGAAATCAACGTCGACTTCACCAACACCATGGTCGACTTCTACCATATCGTCCCCACCGATGAGGAAGTGGACAAGGTTGTTGAAGACCTCCAACAACGCAACCCCGACACGAGCCACCCCGAGACTGTGGGCGAGGACGACCGCCTCGAGATCAAGATCCGCGAAGCCAAGAACGGCAAGGAAGTGGAAGGCGGTTACGAGAAGGACGGTGTCTTCTTCAACATGAGCCAAATCAAGAACAAGACCCAGCGCAAGAAATTCATCGACAAGGAAGTGGGTTCCGAGTTCATCGTCAATTTCGCCAAGGTATTCGGTTCGGAAGAGGAAGCTGCCAAGATTTTGGGCAACGACGCTCCTGTGGCCGGCGACTTCAACATCATCATCGACGACGCCATCCGCAACGAGAAGCCCGAGCTCAACGAGGACTTCTTCAAGAAGATCTTCCCCGACAAGGAAATCAAGGACCTCGATGCCTTCAAGGCCGCTGTCAAAGCCGAGATGGAAAAGCAGCATGAGGCCGAGACCGACCCCATCCTCTTCAACAAGATGATTGACGAGCTGGTGGCCGCAGTGCATTTCGACCTGCCCGACGCTTTCATGAAGCGCTGGATTGTGGAGAACAGCCAAGGCAAGATCACCGCTGAGGATGTCGACAAGAACTACGAAAAAGACTACGTGAAGGGTCTGCGCTGGCAGCTCATCGAAGACAGCATCGTGAAGGCCAACCCCGAACTCATCATCAATGACGAAGAGGTAAAGAACTTCGTGTTGAGACAGATCTTCCCCGGCATCGACTACGCCACCCTCGAAGACGACATGAAGGCCAACCTCGACAAGATTGCCGCCAACTACCTCAAGGACGAGCAGCAGGTGAACGGCATCAAGAACCAACTTGCCGACATCAAGATGACGCAGTTCTTGAAAGGCAAGATGAACATCAACTACGCCGAGACTACCGCCGCCGACTTCATGAAGAAACTGGAAGAGGAGCGGAAAGCCAAGTAAACTATGGCTTATGACTATGGCCTATGGCTCATTTCAATTTCGTCGAATTGTGCCATAGGCCATTTGCCATAAGCCATAGGCAACTAAAAGAACTCTTTAACTCAAAAACTATTCTAACAAAATGAACAACGAATTCTTCAAGTATGCCACCAAACACCTAGGGATGAACACCTTAGGTCTTGAACAATACATCTCCAAGATCAACAACACGAGCTACATCTCGCCCACCGTCATCGAAGAGCGTCAACTCAACGTGGCTCAGATGGACGTGTTCAGCCGTCTGATGATGGACCGCATCATCTTCCTCGGCACCGCCATCGACGACTATGTAGCCAACGTCATCCAAGCCCAGCTACTCTTCCTTGAGTCGACCGACTCGAAGCGTGACATCCAGGTCTACCTCAACTCGCCTGGCGGCAGCGTTTACGCTGGTTTAGGCATCTACGACACCATGCAGTTCATCATGCCCGACGTGGCCACCATTTGCACTGGCATGGCCGCTTCGATGGCCGCCGTGTTGATGTGCGCCGGCACCAAGGGCAAACGCTCAGCTCTGCCCCACTCCCGCATCATGATCCACCAGCCCATGGGCGGCGTGGAAGGTCAAGCCACCGAAATCGAAATCACGGCACGCGAGATCCAGAAGCTGAAGAAGGAACTGTACGAAATCATCGCCAAGCACTCGGGCCAGACCTACGACAAGGTGTGGGCCGACAGCGACCGCGACTATTGGATGACCGCTGCCGAAGCCAAAGAATACGGCATGATCGACGAGGTGCTCATCAAAAACAAACAGGCATAATCCATGGCAAAGAAGTCAGGCGTTTGCGCGTTTTGTGGCAGGAAAGCCTCCGAAGTGCGGCTACTCATCCAAGGCATCGATGCCGAGATTTGCGACAGCTGCGCCGAACAGGCCCATCTTATCGTCAAGGAACAGTTTGGCGGCAACGACAAGAGTTATACCCCTTCGGGGTTGGCCTTGAAGAAACCTGCCGAGATTAAGAAATTCCTTGACGAGTATGTCATTGGACAGGACGAAGCCAAGCGCACCTTGGCCGTGGCCGTCTACAACCACTACAAGCGCATCAGCCAGAAAGTGCAGGCCGATGAGGTGGAGATTGAGAAGTCGAACATCATCCTCGTGGGTGAGACCGGTACGGGCAAGACCCTGCTGGCCCGCACCATTGCCAAGATGCTCAACGTGCCCTTTGCCATCGCCGACGCCACCGTGCTCACCGAGGCCGGTTATGTGGGCGAAGACGTGGAGAACATCCTCGTCAAGCTGCTTCAGGCCGCCGACTACGACGTTGCTGCCACCGAGCGCGGCATCGTCTTCATCGACGAGATCGACAAGATTGCGCGCAAGAGCGACAACCCCAGCATCACTCGCGACGTGTCGGGCGAAGGTGTGCAACAAGCCATGCTGAAGCTGCTCGAAGGCTCTATCGTCAACGTACCGCCCCAAGGCGGGCGCAAGCACCCAGAGCAGAAGATGATTGCCGTCAACACGAAAGACATCCTCTTCATCGCCGGCGGCGCCTTCGACGGCATCGAGCGACTCATCGCCGCCCGCAAGCGCACCAACGTCATCGGCTACGGCACGGGAGGCAACGAGGCCTTGGACAAGGACAACATGCTACAATACCTCTCCCCTGCCGACCTGAAGAAATTCGGCTTGATTCCCGAGATCGTCGGTCGTTTGCCCATCATCACCCACCTCAACCCCTTGGATGCCGATGCGCTGAAGCGCATCCTCACCGAACCCAAGAACGCCCTGGTGAAGCAGTTCCAGAAACTCTTCGCCATGGACAAGATCAACCTGGTCATCAAGGATGAAGTGCTCGACTTCGTGGTGGAGAAAGCCATCGAGTTCAAGGTGGGCGCGCGTGGACTGCGTTCCATCATGGAAGCCATCCTCAACGACGCCATGTTTGAGATGCCTTCCGACATCAACGCCACCGAATTGGTCATCGACCGCGCTTATGCAGAAGCAAAGCTGGAGAAATCGGGGTTGCAGAAACTACATGTAGGCGATTAAAAATACCATCCCAACACAAAGTAAAAGCATTGCCGATTGGCAACGCTTTTACTTTTTTCTGCACATTACAAAATCATGGTAATGTTGACAAGAAAGGCTTGGCATTTATCAAGTCGTTGAAATCATTAGAAATCTTCTTGTTCTGCCGTTTCAAGAAGTTTCCGTTTTTCATCTTCAGAAAGCGGGACAAAAAATTGTTCGGCTCCACCCGAAGCCCAAACGCCTGCTCCTTGACACTTTTGTCCAGTTGAATCATGCCTCACACTCCAAGTGTCAATGGCTCCCGCTGCAGTACAGCGAAAAGCTTCTTTTTCAAATGGGAAAGTAAATTTAAATAGCAATCTCGTTCCTGTTCCTTTAAATATCTTTCTTTTCGGCGTAAGAAAATCATAACCAGGAGCCAATCCCAATTCATTCATGGTCACTTTTGTTCTTGAAAACCACTGACCAACACCAACCGTACCATCACCCTTAACCATACACCATTGATACATTACCTCATTTTGCTCAATTTGACATAGTCTAGTCGGATTCCTAAAATCAATGCACCGAGAATAGCTGGCCAAATCTTCTGCTTTTTCCTTGAGCACATCTTGTCGTGAGCAAAATTCTTGAAATTTTGCCCGACCATTATTGATAATCCTTCCTTGAACTTTCATTATCTCATAAGACAAATTTCCATCTGGATTATTTTTAGTAACACTATTTACCTTATCCAAAATGGTTTGCAATCGAAAACGCCACAGGTCAGATACATAATTGCTCATGGAAAGACCTTGCAATATTTCTCGCATTTCTAAAAATGCAGCGTGCATCTTATACTTGTCTTGTTCGTCAGCTTTGCGTTTGTACGAATCTTCACACCGCGAGTACTCATTCGCCAAATACGCTAACCTATCAATATAGTTTTCCATATATAGACAACCTTTAAACTATGAAACAAATAATAAAACGTTAGGAGACAATGCAAAAATAGAAAAAAAGGGATTGTGGAATATGAGGAGAGGAAAAAAAACTTTGGCACAATAGTTGCATCAGTCTCGGCGTTAAACAATCAAAAGGAGAAAACACCATGAAAAGAATAGCCTTAGTCGCACTGATAGCCTTGATGAGCATGACCGGATTTGCACAAATGATCGCCAAAGGCGACGCCGCAAAGAAGAAAATCAAGGTCGTCAGAAAGCAGGAAGCCCCCCAACCCCAATCGGCAGTGGTTGATTTCAACAGCACTCCCGACCCTACCCAAGGTAACGGCAGCGTGGTCTACGGCCGCATCGACGAGAATGGCGACACCACCCTCATCGTTTTCCTGCCTGAGGTGGACATCGACCTGATGCAACGCTATCTGCAAATCACCGACACACGTCAAGGCCGCCGTTTGGCCAACAACGTGAAGAAGGTATATCCATACGCCAAACTCGCCGGTGCTAAGATGCAAGAATACGACTCCATCCTGGCCAACATCAACGACAAGTCGGAGCGCAAACGCCTGATGAAACAAGCCGAAGATGAAATCACTGAACAATACACCGAAGAGCTGAAGAATCTCACCATCTCGCAGGGACTTATCTTAGTCCGCCTCATCGACCGTGAGACATCTCGCACCAGTTATCAAGTCGTCAAAGAACTGCGCGGCAAGGTACGCGCCTTCTTCTACCAAGGCTTCGCCCGCCTATGGGGCTACAACCTCAAGACAGAATATGATCCGCACAACAACCCCGAAGACGATGAGATTGAGACGATCATGACGCTGATGGAGCGCGGAGTGATTTAGGACACGGAATTATTTCGAACACGGAACTATTTCGAACACGGATTGACACGGATAAACACGGAAAGAGAGAGATGCTGACGCGCCTCTCTCTTTGTATTTTGGGATTAGAAGGATACGGTGTTGGACTGGGGTGGAGCGGGACTTTCCTCTTGCTCAGGCAACATCTCCTGGGCATAGCCTTTCACCAAATCGAAGCCCTTGTAGAGATACGGTACGGTCTTCTCCACGTAGGGATAGAGGAAGGACTTCTGCCTCACCTCTTCCTTGATGATACCCGTCCACTGAAGGTTGTTGAGCACCAGCACAAAGGTGCTGCACAGCAACACGCCTTTCAGAATGCCAAAAAGGAATCCACCCAACTTGTCGAAGAAACCCAAATTCAAGGACTTGATGACTCTCGATACTAGCCGCCCGATAAGATTGACCAGCACCACCAAAATGATGAAGGTCAAGACAAAGGCAATGGTGTTAAGGTATTTCGGGTTGATTTCCATAAAGTCCTGCAGATGCTCGGCGGTGAAGTCGGAGAAGTGCATGGCACCATAGATACCCACTCCGAAAGCCAACAGGGTGACCACCTCGATGATGAGGCCTTTGCGAAGGCCTTTGAATCCGAAGACGAGGAGGATGATGGCGATGATGATGTCTAAGTAGTTCATTTTTTAATGCGGAATGTGGAATGTGGAATGCGGAATGTGGAATGCGGAATGCGGAATGGTTTTTTCATTCAGCATTCAGCATTCATCATTCATCATTTTGAATAATAGAGTATCATCCGTTCGATGGCGCGTTGACAGACGGGGCAGAATTCGTGACCCTTGAAGGTCTTCATCAGGCAGTCCATGTGGGGGCTGTACATGCCTTTGGGTTCGTAGCCGCCACCCTCAAACACGCCGATGGTCTGTTCGTATTTCTTCTCACGCGGCGTAGGCACGGGCGTCTTCTTGTCGAGCATGTCGCCCCACTTGTTGCTAAAATCGACGAGCGAGGTGATGTTGGGTTCCCAAGGCTCGACGGCGAGGTTGTACATGTGGTCGTAGCCCGTCTCGTCGTTATAGTATTCGTCGGCGAGGCCTGCAAAGCCGTGACCGAACTCGTGGATGATGACATCGCCCGAGAAGCTGTTGCTGCTCGCGCTCGAGCAATAGAAGTTGTAGATGCCTCCTCCCCCGTATTTGTCGGTGTTGACGAGGATATAGATCTGGTCGTAGGGCACCTGACCAGCCAGGTCACGGATGTCGCGGTTGTCGGTACTCATGCAGTAACGCTCCGAGTCGAAGGTCCAGAAGCTGAAACGCATGGCCGTGTTCTTGTAGATATGGTCGCCGGGCATGGTGCAACCGCTCTCCTCGGAAGGCACCATCAGGCCACGCACGTTGAAACTCTCGCGATAGCGGTCGTAAGGCGCATAGTCGAAGAGGCTCTTCACAAAGAAGTCGCAGTCCTTGATGAACTTGCCCATCTCGGCCTGCGTGTAGCCTTCAGGCAGGATGACGATGTCGACGGCATGGGTGATGTCCTTGTTACCGATCCAAGCATCATAGACGGGCAGGTCGAGCTTGTCGTAGTCGCGGATGAAATAGTCGCCAGGATTGACGGTGAGGCGCATCCCTTCCACAAGTTCATTTTCCCAAGTCTTTCGGTACAAGGCAATGTCAATCTTCACCTTTGGGAAAGGCACGACGACCGACTCTTCAAAACTCTTGGTAAGCTTCAAGGCTTCAGGAGTGCTGGTCCACTCGCCGTAGAGGTTCTGGTAACCTTTGGAGAACAGGAGATGGTCAGTGCCCGCCTCAAACACCTTGACGATATAGTTGCCAAACTCCAGATCGTCGATGAGGTTGGTCTTCGAGCCGCTCCAATAGGGTTCGTGTATGAGTTCCTTGAGCGAGAAGGTGGTCGTCTTGTTGTTGCCCGTCAGGACATAGTCGACACGTAGCGACGACTCGGTGAAATACTGGTCAAACTGGGCCCAAGCCATCATCGGCAGCAGGGCGAAAAGGAATAACAGGTTTTTCTTCATCATTGGTTGATTCTAATAAATGGCGTCAAAAATCATCTTGACATAGTTGAAATCTGGAGATGTAAGCCCGTCGAGTTCCTTCACTACTTCGGGATGGCTCTTTGAGGTGATTTCCTTCATCTTTATCTTTCCTTTTTCGTCCATTAGCTTGAAGATGGAACGGATGATTTTGCCGTTTTCATCATAGTAATAGCGAACCTCAAACTCAAATGAATCCTCAACAGAATTGAGCATCTCCTCAAAATGGGTGAAAAAGAACAGCGGTTTTCCATTGTCGTCAAAGAGGTATTCTTCCAAATAGTCACGAGCGGCCACATTATAGGTGCGGTGCACCATGCGGAGGGCATAGCCATCGGGATAGGGTTCTTCCTCATCATCCCGAAGCTCGTTATAGTAAAACCAAATCGAATCAGATCTCATGCCAACGGCCGCCCAGTTTTGCTTTCTGACGACAATGGTATAGTTTAAAGGATATTGATCTGCGGAATTTTCGGCAATGAGTGCCAAACCCTCTGAATATTTCTCTCGAGCAAGTTGGATGCGGTCTTCGACTTTCTTGTTTTTGTTTTGCGCCAGAGTGGGCATGGCGAGGCCTACAAGGAGTACCAACAAAAGAATTGACTGTCTTTTCATGTGACAACAGTATTGATTATGCAATAATTTTGCACAAAAATAGGCATTCTTTTGAAAATAACGTATTTTTGTCACGCAAAAACATCCATCATCATGAAAACAAAAGCTTTACTCTTTGCCCTACTCGCCGTGGCATTGGCGGCCTGCAACAACGGCAATCCACAGGACCAAAAGGCCGTAGAGCCCGAATCGACAGCCATCCAAGCGACAAATGACAATCTCCCCAAAAAAGACATTATCACCGATGACGGTCTTGGCGAGTTCCAGCTTGGCGCCCCCATTCCCGAATCGCATCCAGATTACGACATCAAAGCAGTCGTTTCGGTCGACGAAGAAGAGATGGAGGAAGTCTCCTTTGAGTTCAGCAAGGACGGCGAGGTGCAGTTTACCATCTTCCCCGCCTATATCGATGAGACCGACGCCCAGTCGAACGAAATTGGAGACATCATGGTGGTGTCGGACCAGTTCACACACAATGGCATAGGTGTTGGGAGCAACGTCAACGACATCCTGAAAGCCAACCCTAACTTGGAAGTCACTTTCTATGACGACCAGTATTTCCGCATCAACGACGGCGGCATCACTTATCTCATCAGTAGCGAGGCCTACAACGGCCCACTGCCGGACGTGCCTTTCGACATCCCTGCGCCTGTCGAGAATCCCACTTTCAAACCTGACGCCAAGGTGTCGTCCATCTGGATCCACCCGACGTTTTGAAAGCAAACAAAAAAGCCCTGCCTCACAGCAGGGCTTTTTTTTGCTCCATAAGTCGAATCAATAATACTCAATCTCTCTTGACACTTCCGTTTCGTTGACATATTCAACAACTTGATCCGTGTCCGTCTGTTTTCTAAGTGTCCAGTTGCCATGATCGTCGAATTCAAGATAGGTGTATTCGGTAACCCACATTAGGTTCACCTCTTCGGGCCCATCGGTCTCTACGACCTCATACTGCTTTGTCTTCACCAATCGTCCGTCGGCATCATACTCGCGGTCGGTCAACCAAAGTTGGCCTTCATAGCCAGACAAAACTTGGGTTACCCGCCCATCATGCCATCTGTATTCATCCATGTATTCATAGCAGAGGATAGAGTCGATTTGGCCTTGGGCATCGCGAGTCCAACGGCAATAGTCCACCACCTCGCCATCGTCATTCATATCACGCTGTGGCTTTTCAAGGGCGAATGGGTCTTGGCCGTCAACCGAAGTGATTTTGCCATTACGGTCGAACTCCACAAGGTCGCAACGTTTCACTGGGCCTTGCAGTTCGAAAAAGACCAAGTCGGGCGAAGTGGTCACCGTCGTTTCTTGCACAGTTTGCTCAACGTCTTCCTTTGTTGCTTGCTTTTGGCTATTGTTGTCGCACGCGCCGAAGACGAGGAGCATCGCGCAGGCAGCCAGTAAAAGACCATGTTTCTTCATGATTCGTTGCTATTTACGGTTTGTTGTGTTTATGGATTTACAGAATAGATGGCTTGAAAGGCGGCATTCAAGGCGATGAAATGGTCGAAAACCGTGGAAAAGGCATATTCCATCTCTTCGTCAAGTTCACAAGTTTTCATCTCTCCATTAGGGTCGGATTTCTTGCAGATGGAGCGAATGAGTTTCCCATTGTAATCATAATAGCCGCGCAACTCGGTCATATTGTCCTTGTCAGAGCCATAACGCGAGAACCAGAACAAGGGTCTGCCCTCATCGTCGTAGACAAATTCTTCAAAATGGTCGGTAGATCCTACATTATAGGTGCGGCGCACCATGACGAGTGAGTAACCTACAGGATAAGGTTCCATGTCATCTTCGATTTCGTTGTAGTAGAACTCCATCTTGTCGACCATCTGCCCTGCCCCAGCCCAGTTTTGCTTACGCACCACTGTGGTGTAGTTGACGGCAGGAATTTCGTCAGCCTCGTATTGCTTCACGGCTGCGATGTTCGCCAGTCCTTCGGCGTATTTCTCACGGGCCAGCTGAACGCGAGCCTCTTCTTTTTTGTTTTGTGCCATCATCGGCAAGGCGAAGCATAGCAGCAACGCCACGGTAACTAGTTTTCTCATGTATCTTTGTTTTTATTGTTAAAACTCATTCTCATAAAGTCCTTCGTTGGTCTTGCGCATCGAGGTGCCGTCCCAAGTATATTCGACGAGATGTTTTACATCGCTTTCGTCCTTGAAGATTATTTCCATAGTGTTCACATCAAAACCGACACTAGTAACCTTGGCAAAGCGGGATCCACCAACATTCGTCTCAAAATCATTCATTCCAGGCTCAACCTCCGTCTCGGTCACTTTTCCATCCTTGAATACATAGGTCTCGATAGGCGAATAGCCTGCATCCACATCGTCATCCTCATCTCCAGGTTGCCAATCTGTAGTCACATACACCTTGAAGCCACCGGCCTTCAGAGGATAACAATGCAAATAGTATTGGAAGACATCGCAGTAGCCGTCACAGCTGCGGTTATACAGCTCCCTGAAATAATAGAGCGAGTTGATGTCGTAATAAGCTTTCCCGCAATCGGGATAACCATCGAACAGACTGGCTTCATCCATGGCTGCCTTGAGTGCTTGCATGTCGCAGGTGTCGCTCTCCCAGTGGTGGGGCTTGTAGATACGGATATACTGCACCGTGGCATCGGGTCTGAACTTAGGATTCGCGATCTCGCCATCCACGAAACTGCCGTCGATGGCATCTTTCGGGCCCACATAGTCGATGCGGTTCTCGGAATATTCACTTTCTTCGGTCACGACAAATTCGCCCTCCTTATAGTATGCCTTGTTTTCGAGTGCACCTTTGTAGAGCAGTCTGTTGAGCGTGTCGCCGATCTTGCCGCGGTAATAGGTCAAGTCCTTGGCAAAGACGTCGATGGCCTGTATCTTGCCTGCCCCATCGGGATGGAGCTTGAGGAAAGGCTCTCCGTCGCGGTTGAACGCGAGCACCTCGCCTTCGTAGCGCTTGCTGAGTCCGGGCAACTCTTCAGGCATGCTGTCGTTCAGATGAAGACCGCCCAAGCCATCGCGATCGACAAGAGGATAGGTCCTCGCTTCGTTGTTCAGAGTGGGAACAAAACGCTCGCCGTCCCACACGTACATCCTTGCCGACAGGACCGACATGAACTGTTCGTCGTAGTTGAGCGTCTCCGCCTCCACCATCAGGGTGTCGCCCTTGACATTATAAAGCATACGCTCGTCCCATTCCGACTTGAACCCATTGATTTCATCGTCGCTGATGCCATACAGGAGGAAGGGATAGGCCACCATTTCTTCCATGGTGGGCACGGGCAACATGCCGTTCGCGGGAGTCAAGGCATCATCCTTGTAGATGTAGGTCTTCACGGTCTGTTCGCAGCCGTCGAAGCAGCCCTCGTTGACCAGCATAGCCAGCCAGCCGCCGTTTTTCAGCGGGAAACAATCCACAGTGAACCTATGGTTGCCTCCGTTTTCCATATACAGTCCCGCGTCCATGTCGTTGCCCTCGCTGTCGCCAAAATGGCGGTGGCAGTCGTCAGGACAGGTGTAGGTCTTCGTTTGGAAACTTTCGTACAAGTCCTCCTTGGGAATACGTTCAAACATCTGAAAAGCAATGCCTTTGTCATCGATTTTTGGCGCCTCCACGGGCGTGTCGACTTTCTTTTCCTTCTTGTCGCCGAAACAGCCGTAGCCAACAAATAGCAAGGCTAATGCTGTTACGGCTAAAATGTACTTTCTATTTTTCATAAGGTCACAAGTAACTGTTCAAAATTAAACTACATTAATATAAGCTTATTAGCCGTCAGCTTTCAGCCGTCAGCTTTCAGCTTGGTAGCACCATGGCTGACTGCTGATGGCTGACTGCTGACGGCCAAATCTCTTACCTTTTATGTAAACTACTTTTGCTCATCTACTGTTCAATTAATAGCCCAAACTGGCTTGGAACTCCACGGGTTGGTTCAATCCCTGTCCCGTCAAGTCGAGGCCCTCGATAGGATTGACGACGAAGTAGGAGGGATCGTCGCTATAACTCAACTCAAATACGCCTTTTTCGCAAATCTCCGACTCTTTTGGGTCGCTGCTGAGGTCAGTGGCATCAATCAGTCGGGTCAGCTTATAGCCATAACGGAACTTCATTCCATCCCAATCCATCTCGATGGGCCAGAAACGGCCTTGCTTCTCCACGACAGCTTCTTCCTGTAGGCGTTCCTCAACAAACCTCATCTTCCAATCGGCGGAGAGGTTCAAGGTGTAAAGGGCAATAGGCCATTCCGGGTCGTCGCCGTAAACATAATGCTTCAACCAGTTGTATAATGTGTACTCATTCACCTCGTATTCGTTGCCCTCCTCATCCAGTCCATAGATGGTGACGTAATCGTAGAACACGGTGCCGTCCTCGTCCTCCCATGGACCTCCAGGGCCGTTAGTGAAGCCGACAATATTATTCATGGGGATTTCAGTGGCTTCCAAATCGCCAGTGGAGACGGTGTTCCATAGGCTGAGCATCTGCACCTTGCCCTCCTCGGTGAGCACGCAGAGGATGGGGTTGTAGTCCTGACCCATGTCAGCGATGATGAAGTTCTTCGGTGCGCCTTTCAGTCCTTCCACTTTGACAGGCTTATCAGGCAAACGATACGAGTCGTCGTCGACGATGCCAATAGGCAGGATTTGGTCCTTATGGAAGGTGAGCCAAAGGCCACCGTCTTTGATCTCACCCGTGATGGCGGGCTGGTCATCAGAAATGGTGACGTAATCCTGCGACAGCTCCGTCGTATCTTCATCTACGGGTTGGTTGTTTGTGCCACATGAGGCAAAGAGAAGAAATGCCAAGGATAAGGCAAGGTAAATGTGTTTCATGGCGTGATGTTTTAATGTGTTTGATTCTACAAAAATAGTAAAAAACCAATAAACAGATAAAAAAAGACTATTTTTGCACGAAATACCGCAAAATGACCGAACCGTTACTCTCCATAAGGAATCTCAAAGTCGCCTTCAAGCACGAAAGCCAATGGGTGGAAGCCGTCCACGGCATCGACCTCGACGTGATGGCGGGTCGCACCTTGGGTCTTGTGGGCGAGTCGGGATCGGGCAAGTCGGTGAGCTCGTTGGCGGTGATGCGCCTGCTCAATGAGCGGGTGAGCCGCATCGAGGCCGACAGCATCCGCATCGAAGGCGAGGAAATCAAAGGCTACACCGAGAGCCAGATGGCTGAGGTGCGCGGCAAGCGCATCGCCATGATCTTCCAGGAGCCCATGACGTCGTTGAATCCAGTGTACAAGTGCGGGTATCAGGTCAGTGAGATGATATTGCAACACGAAGATGTCAGCAAGAAGGAAGCCAAGGAGCGTGTCATCGAGCTCTTCAAGCAGGTGATGCTTCCGCGGCCCGAGGCCATCTACGACAGCTATCCCCACGAGCTCTCGGGCGGACAGAAGCAGCGTGTGATGATCGCCATGGCCATCGCCTGCCATCCCCAGCTGCTCATCGCCGACGAGCCGACCACGGCCTTGGACGTCACCGTGCAACTCGAAATCCTGAAGTTGCTGCGCAAGCTACAGGCCGATACGGGCATGGGGATGATCTTCATCACCCACGACCTCGGCGTGGTGGCCGAGATCGCCGACGACGTGGCGGTGATGCACAACGGCGAGATCCTCGAACGCGGCACGGTGCGAGAGATAATGAGCCATCCCCAACACCCCTATACACAAGGCCTCCTCGCCTGCCGTCCGCCCATGGACGTGCGCCTCAAGCGCCTGCCCATCGTCAAGGAGTTTCTCGACGGACAGTGGCAAGGCGGCAAAGAACAGATCCTACACGACCTGCAGATCACCGAGGCGGAGCGTAAGGCGCATCTCGAACGGCTCTACAGCAGGCAGCCCTTGCTGAAGGTGGAGCATCTGCAAACCTGGTATCCTCTGCGCAAAGGTGTGTTCAGCAGGGTCTACGACCACGTGAAGGCCGTCGACGACGTCACGCTCGACGTCTACGAGGGCGAGACCCTCGGCCTCGTGGGAGAGTCGGGCTGCGGCAAGACCACCCTAGGGCGCAGCATCCTGCGATTGGCTGAGCCCACAGGTGGCAAGGTGTGGTTCGACGGCGTGGAGGTGACCGCGCTGAAGGGACAGGCCCTGCGCGACTTCCGCAAGCAGGCACAGATTGTGTTCCAGGACCCCTACTCCAGCCTCAACCCACGCATCACCATCGGCGAGGCTATTGCGGAGCCCATGCGGGTGCATCATTGTGAGACAGAGGGGCCTTCGACAGGCTCAGGCACCCTCAGGAACGCAGTATGTGAGCTATTGGAGCAAGTGGGACTAAAGGCTGAGCATTACGACCGCTATCCACATGAGTTCTCGGGCGGTCAACGTCAACGCATCTGCATTGCCAGAGCCTTAGCGGTCAACCCGAGGCTGGTCATCTGCGACGAGTCGGTGTCGGCCTTGGACGTGAGTGTGCAGGCGCAGGTCCTCAACCTGCTCAACCGTTTGAAGGAAGAGCGCGGACTGACTTACATCTTCATCTCGCACGACCTCAGCGTGGTGCGTTTCATGAGCGACCGCGTCGTGGTGATGTACAACGGTAAACCTGTAGAAATGAACGAAGCGGATGCTCTCTTCGAACATCCGCTTAATGCTTATACCAAAAAATTGATTGATGCCCTACCGGGCAGGGAACATCACTTCAGCAACACCTGAGGACCCATATTGAAATAGATGTCAGTGGGGATGCCAGCAGCATTCACACGGTCTAGGTCGGCTTGGAGTTCAGGTTTGATGACACTCATCTCACCCATCCATGTCTTGGTGGCTTCATAATCGCCGTCGCCTTGATGTTTGAGAATGTCGCCCGCCAATTTCTCAACGGCCACTTTCATCTTTTCAAAATCGATTGCATATTTTCCTTCTTCGTTGCGAACGAAGGCACCTTCGTTTTGGAAATAGTTGAAAGTAAGCATATTGGCCTTACCATGGGCGCTGGCAGCACCGAAACGCACCGAGCGGAAGATGCCAGCCATGAAGGTGGTATAGTTGTCTTCCATAGTGGTGTTGGTGTACTCGCCCATCTCGGCCAACTTGGTGACAAGATAGAGACCCAGCACATCGGCTTTGGCTTCTTCGAGGGCATTGTATTGGTTGCCAAGTGCCTCGCGGACAGTCCCCTTGCCCGTGATGGTGTTCTTGATACCCATGCCGTGTGCTGTCTCGTGGAACATCACGTTGGCAAAGAAGGCATCAAACTTGATGTGCTCCATTGACTCAGGAGTCATCAGTTCCTTAGAGATGGGGTCGAGAATCTTGTCAAACTTGGCCTGCATGGCGTTTTTGAGTTGAAGCTTGCGAGTACCACGTTGCAGCTGTACGCGCTCGTCGTTAGGCAAGTTGATGGCAATGGTCTTGCTGTTTGCGTTGCAATCGCCGGCATAGTAAACGACATCGTAGGCGGCCAAGTCGACATCGCTTCCAGGCACTTCTTTCTTGTATTCAGCAGGCACGGGAAGCTGCTTCTGAAGCTCAGGAACGAAGGCTGCATAGCGGGCCAACTGCTTGGTCCATTCTTGGTCTTTGATGAGGATGAAGGCTTCGTGTGAGGCCTTGATGCCATAGCGGGCATCGGTGTAGTTCTCGATGGGGCCAATGACGAGGTCGACATTGTTGTTGCGGACATCCATCCACTGCATGTCACTCTCAAGGTAGTCATCGGTGCGGAGGGCCTTGGCACGGAGGCGGAGGTATTCAGCAAACTCCTCATCACCAGCAAGTTCAGAGGCATCATCGAGCAGTGAAGCGGCCTTCTTAATCTGTTCTTCGAAATAGTCGTGATACCACACACATTTCAATGCCCCATTTTCGTCGCGGACGATCATGGTGTATTGGCTAGTTTTGTCCGGATCGTCGAAGGCATTCCATTCCTCCTCGGTCATGTCTGCAGGATAGAATTGTGCGCCTGCAGGTTTCTCGCCAATGCCTTCAACGAAGGATTTGTTACCATCGAGGCCGTCCCAAGGGCCGTATGCGATGGTAGCCAATTTCTTAATGTCAGCATTGTCGCCGATTTGGTTCATGAGGGTTTCTTTGTCGCCGTAGTTCTCCATCCAAAAGAGCTGGTCCATGATGTCGGCAGCTTCGAATAGCAAGGACAGCATCTCGCGTTCATTATCGCTGAGGTGGCTGATGTCGGTAGTAAGGGTGTACTCGGCATATTTGTCCGAGAGGTTCTTGGTTTGCTGAACAGGCTCGGGAGTCGGTTCAGGCTTGGGGGTGTCGCAGGCAGTGGCGATGAGGGCCACGATGGCTACTAATGGTAAAAGTTTGATTTTCATGATTATAAGGATTATAATTGAATGATTTGATTACAAGATTTAACGGCTTGCAAAGATAGGCATTTTTAGTTGATAATTGAAAATTGATAATTGGGGATTCCCGCTGCGCTGGAAATCGAAAATTCGTCGGAGTCAATGGAGTGTGCTTTGTGTCAAATTATTGCGGCGGCATCAGGAACCTACATTTTGTAAGTACCTACTACCGCCGCTGTTTATATTTCGCATAAACTCCATCCCCCGTAGGGGAATCACCATTTTCATTAGCAGCCAATGGCTCTTGAAATCACCAAGCGGAGGATTTCAGACGTGCCTTCCCCGATTTGAAGGATGCGCTGGTCGCGGTAGAAGCGTTCCATGTCGAATTCCTTCAGCAGGCCATGACCGCCCATCACCTGAACGGCTTTGTCGCAGACCTCAGCTGCCACTTCGGAGCAATACAACTTCGCCATCGCCGCCTCCTTGCCGAAAGGACGGTGCTGGTCTTTGAGCCAGCAGGCATGATAGAGCAGTCCTCGTGCAGCTTCAATCTTCATGGCCATGTCGGCCAACTTGAAACTCACAGCCTGGAATTTGCAGACTGGCTTGCCAAACTGAACGCGTTTCTTCGAGTAGGCCAGTGCCATCTCATACGCACCCTGTGCACAACCCAATCCCATGGCGGCAATCGAAAGACGGCCTGAATCGAGGGTGGCGAGCATAATGTGGGAGCCTTCGCCTGGCTTGCCCAAAATGCAGTCTTCGGACAGACGTACATCATTGAAAATCAGCTTGCCCGTATTGGAAGCACGCCACATCATTTTGTCGTGCATAGGCGTTTGGGTGAAGCCTTCCCTTTTGTTCTCAACCAGCAAAGCCGTGAACTCTGGCTTACCGTCTTTCTCGCCCGAAACAGCCTGAACGGTGGTTCCTAAACTGATAGGGGTAGCGCTATTGGTAATGAAGATTTTGGAGCCGTTAAGGTGCCAGAAGGAGCCGTCAAAGTTGGCGGTCGTCTTAGTGCCGCGTGAGTCGCTGCCTGCGTCCTCCTCAGTCAGACCGAAACCCCAAAGGCGATCTTTGCAAAGTTGAGGCAAGTATTTTCGTTTTTGCTCTTCTGTACCATAGTCCTTAATTGGACCTATACCCAAGGAGTTGTCGGCGGCGATAGTGGCAGCGGTGGAGCCGTCCACACGGGCAAGCTCTTCCACTGCTATGATATAACTCAGGTTATCAAGCCCTTGTCCACCGTATTCTTTCGGTACGGTCATGCCCAAAAGGCCGAGTTCTGCCATTTTCAGTGTCAGGCCGACATCAAAATGTTGGTCCTCGTCATTTTCGCGGGCAACGGGTTTCACTTCCTGTTCAGCGAAATCGCGCACACGCTGGCGGAGTGCTTCTTGTTCTTGTGTGAGGTCGAAATTCATATTTTTGTATTTGTTTGCTTTCAGCAATCAGCCTTCAGCTTTCAGCTCGGTGGCACCAAGGCAGATAGCTGACTGCTGAAAGCTGATGGCTTTATTTATTATTCCAACTCAATTAACTGCATTTTATTATCCACCATCTGGCCTTCTTCAACGAAAACCCTTTTCACAGTGGCGGTACCAGTAGCAACAATGTTATTTTCCATCTTCATGGCTTCCACTACCATCATGATGGTTCCCTCCTTTACCTCTTCGCCTTCCTTGACATTAATTTTCACCACTTTACCCGGCATGGGCGAAACTAAGCGCGACTTGTCGTTTACCTGTTCCTTGCAGGAATAATCGAAGGTATCGTTGAGTTGGTCCGTGCGGAAACAAGTGAAATTAAGTCCATGGAAATTGACGATGGTCTTCTGCTCGTCATTGACGGAGCAATAGACCATCTCTGTGCGGCCGTTGAGCATAACTTTCAACTGGCGGTTGTCGTATTGGATAAACTCCACTGAGAATGGTGTCTCCCCTACCATTCCTTTGATTTTGCCAGATTCTGCTGCACTGATACTAACTGGCACTTTTTGTCCTTCCACATCGACGGTAATCTGCATGTGATAGCGCCAATAACCTATTTCCTCCCACACGTTTTCAGGATGCTGCTCAACCTGTTTCTTGCAAAAGTCATACATCAAAAAAGCGGCCACTATATCATTAACATTCTGCATATTACGACTATCTTCCAGGGCCTTCACCAGTTGTTCTTGATGTGTGGCGCAGAAGGATGTGTCGATCTTATTTTCTACGAAATCCTCGTTTTTAATCACCTCCCAAAGGTAGGCTTTGTTGGTGGTGAGACCTTGTATGATGAACTCCTTCAAGGCGCGGCGGGCGGTCTCGATGGCGCTCTGACGGTCCTTGGCATGACAGGTCAGCTTGGCGATCATGGGGTCGTAGGACTCAGTGATGGTGCAAGTGCCGTCGATGCTGCTGTCGACGCGGGCTCCACGCACCTGTGGCTCGTGGTAGGCCGTTACCTTACCCGGTGTGGGCAGGAAACCGTTGGCTGGGTCTTCAGCATAAATACGTAGCTCTATGGCATGACCTTGGGGTTGGATAGCCTCTTGTGTCCAGCCCATTTCCTTACCTCTTGCGACACGAATCTGTTCCTCCACAATGTCAATACCTGTCCGCATCTCGGTGACGGGATGTTCTACCTGAATGCGCGTGTTCATCTCAAGAAAAAAGAAATTCAAATCTTTATCCAAGAGAAATTCAACTGTACCAGCGTTGCGGTAGCCAATGGACTTACAAAGCCTGACCGCGGTGTTGCATATCTGTTCACGTTTCTCCACAGTCAACGTTGGAGAAGGCGACTCTTCTATGATCTTCTGATAGCGTCGTTGTATGGTACATTCGCGTTCATGCAAATGAATGACATTATCGAAATGGTCAGCAAGCACCTGCACCTCTATGTGGCGCGGGTTTTCAATGTATTGTTCAATGAAGACGGTACCGTCACCAAAGTATTTTTCTGCCTCGCGTGAGGCACGTTCCAGTTCGTGCTTGAGGTCATTCTTTTCCCAGACAATGTGCATTCCTTTACCACCTCCACCAGCAGCAGCCTTTATTAAAATAGGATAGGGCAGTGTGTCAGCTACTTGCATGATCTCGTCGTGACTGCCCATCATACCAAAAGTGACAGGAATGCCATGCTCAACAGCTATCTTACGCGCTGCAATTTTATTACCCATCAGCCGCATTGTCATCGCATCTGGGCCTATGAAAATCAAATTATTGGCTTCACACGCTTCGACAAGTTCAGGGCTTTCGGAGAGAAACCCATAGCCAGGATGTACGGCATCGGCACCAGAGTCAAGAGCCGCGTCTATGATTTTACGGACATTAAGATAGGTGTCATTAAGCGAACCACAGCCTAGGGGATAAGCCTCATCAGCCATTCGGCGATGAAGAGCATTAGCGTCGTTGTCAGCGAAGATGGCGACAGAGGTGATATGCAACTTGCGCAAAGTTTTGATGACGCGCACTGCGATTTCACCACGGTTGGCGATTAAGACCTTATTGATTCTTTTGCTGTTCATGGAGGTCAATAAATGATAGTGCAAAAATACAAAAAGAAAGACAACCTTTAAAGATTGCCTTTCCTTTTTTGTAGGTGAATTGTGGAGACGTTTCAGGAAACGTCTCTACAGGAGGGGTTATCAATAAACCATGAACTTCACAGTTTCGTTCTTGGCACCCTGGCTAATGCGCAGGATATAGGAACCAGTACTGAGGTTCTCAGCGTTGATGTTGATTTGGTGGTTGCCTTGGCTCATACGACCCAAGGTCTGGTTCATCAACATGCGACCTGTCATGTCGAACACTTGATAGTTGACATCACAGCTTTCACTGAGGTCGAAGCTCACAATGGCCTGACTGCTGACTGGATTGGGATAGATGTTTACGTTGATGTTGCCTTCAACACTTGGGGTCTCAGGAACGCTAGCAAACTCTTTCTTATAGTTCTCGCAACGGAACACGCCACGTCCGTAAGTAGCAGCATAAATGATACCAGTGTTCTTCACTCCAGGATACTCAGTGATGAAATCACCTTCGTCAGTATGGTTCACGGTAGTGACATCTTCAACAAATAGGCGTTGTTGCTTGAGTTCCATAACAGGAATTTCTCCAAGTGCTTCACTATCAAACGTCCAAGAACTAAGATTCTTTGATCTATAGATACCACGCTCCGTGCCAATGATCACATCGCCCGTGGTCATATCAATCACTGAGGAGTAGACGGGCATCTTGGGCAAATTGCCTTGCTTGGAAACGAAAGTAGGTTCATCGGACATGGCATCAGTGCTATAGAACACATAATCTTCATTGCCATAGTTACCACAAGTAGCAATAACCTTATTGTCGTCGCGCGGGTCGACGGCGACAGAAGTCACGCACTGGCCACTAATCGGAAGAGTGAGCTTAGTGACAGTAACAGCATAAAGCGAGTCGCCAATGGTACCGGTATGAGAATCAACTACACTGTTCAGGCCAGAGATACGGAACAGTTTACCATCCTTGAAACCAACAAAGATAGTGTTCCCGTCAGCGGAAATATCCATGCACAGCGGGTCACCTTTGAAGTTACCACCAGTAGCATTCTTGTCAGCCAATTTGTACCATACAGCTTCTTTGTCGAACTGTAGCGGGGTACGGGTCATCAGGAAAACATCAGTAGCAGCAACATAGAAATAAGAGGTGATAGGATCGTGCACTTCGATAGAATCGCCTGCAGCGAGATAGGAAGTAAGAGTATAGTTGAAAGGATAGCCGTTATTGCTCATGACCTGAACTGTGGTACCAGCATCCTGATGGTGGCCACTCTCGTTGAAATACCAAGCAGTTTCAGGATTTTGTTGGTTGTTATAATTCTCAGAAAGAAGTAAAGGAATGCGGAAAGAAGAATTGGAAGTGGGATACGAGGACATTGCAGAAGTAAAGTTGGAGGAAACCCAGTCCTCACCGAGAGTTTCTGAACGAGCGAACCACGTTCTCTTATGATCTGAATCATCCTGACGAAGATATGACACAAAAATCGTATTGGCATTCAGCATAGAGAAAGCGCATGAGCCAGCACTTGAGCCTTCAGAGAACATTCCCATGTTATCACCTCTAGGATTGATCCAATAACCCGCTCCAGGTGTACTACCATTGGCATCACCAGGGATATATACCGTACCGTGATCCAAACCAGCAGCCAAAACACGCGTATCTTTACCTGAATAGGCTACATTAAACATTCGTGCAGTGGTATAGTTTCGGTTACAATAACTAAAGGTGAATCTACCCGTAGCCTTATAGATACCGCCATCGGTACCAACATAGCATTCTTGTGAATTATTGGGATTGAATACCATGGTATGGAGGCCGACATGTATGTAGTCAGGCAAATAATAGTAAGATTGATTGGTCAATTGGTTGGCAATGAAATAACCAGCATTGGCAGTCAACGACCAAAGATTGTAACCAAGCACATAAACAAGGTCTGCATTTTCAGGGTCTACGACAAGACCATGATTGTAAAGGCCCCAACCCTCATAAACATTGTGTCCATAGCCCGAAGAAACAGAAGGCAATGCTGTGCGCCAAGTCTGACCCTTATTATTGGATACGAAAACACCTGAGTGATTGCCATCGGCTTTAATGAAGCTAGCGTAGATTACGTTGGCATTCGACGGAGCAATGGCAATGTCAACCATGCCACCAGAAACGCCTTGAGGCAGCAAACTGTCACCCTGTAAGTTGCTACTGGTACCAGAATGGTCTACCAGTTCTGTCACATTATTGCCAATAAAAACATGACCGTCAACAGCAGCCACGATAGTGTTGTCGCTACCGACCTTAACAGAAACAGCTTTACCTTCAATGGCAGTTGACCAAGTACGACCACCGTCTCTCGAATACATCAGACCTTCGTTGGTGGCAGCCAAAACTTTATTGCCTGCAATAGCAAGCTCATTGATGAACAGCCATGCGTCCTCCGTAGGAGCTAAGACTTGTTCAAACACATCGTCAATGAGGGTGTAGAGTCCCGTACCGACAAAGCTATTGTCATAACCTTGTTGGCTCAGGCCATTGTGAGCAGCTGCATCACCGCAGTCACCGGTACCTACATAGATGACACCGTTTTCATCCTGCGCCATACAACTGACCATCAAATCAAGGCCACCCACCTGATGCCAAGTGACACCATGGTTGTAGGTTTTATACACACCGCCTCCTTTAGAGCCAATATAGACAATACCATTGGTGTGACCATTTTCTTTTCTGTTGTCATACAGGATTGCCGTGGTCTGACCACCCATGTTGTCAGGGCCCATATTAATCCAATAGAGGGGATCATCGGCAGCACTCTTTGCTGCTGGTGTTTGCATAGCCTTAAACATGTCAGCGGGATCAATTAAGCCCGTCTTTTGGTTAGCGCGGAGACTGCCCATAAAGCTTTCCGCATTGCTTGTTTGCTTGCGTGGGACATAGTGTCCACCTTGGTCAGCGATAACTGACTGACCTAAGATCATGATTACCAGAAGTAAACTGAAAGGTAAAAATCTCTTTTTCATATCACGAAATTTTAATTAATTCTTTCTTTTACACGTGTTTTGACACTTTTTCACTTTAATATGGTCTGCAAATATAGGACATTCTATCAAAGAAATTACATTTTTCGAGAAAAATTTTCATTTTTTTCTCAACAAATTTCATTCCATGTCCCGAAAAGGTCAGAAAGAAAGCATTTTATCCGCTTCAAGCCACCCAATGCTCCCATTGGCGATTCGGACCTTATTCCAGCCGTTTGAGGACTCCAAAATAGCCACTTTAGTCCCTTCATGCAAAACGAAGAGGTCGACACTGGTCACCGCCGGCGAGCTTTTCACCGTCACCGTAGGGGCGGTGATGATGGCCTGGTCGGGGGTGGTGGCCGCCTTCTTAAGTTGTGCGGCGAAGACCACCGAGAGGGCGAAGACGATGAAGAAGACAATGCCCATAAAGAAGCCCAACTTGCGCAACCCCATGCGGCGCGAACGGAGGAACATGAACAGGCAGACGAGCAGCAGGGCAAAAGCCGCCACCGACCACCATGCCCAACGGTCGCCCGAGCCCATCGCCCTCAGGCTGCGCCACCAGCGTTCGACAAACGACTGGGGCACCGGCTCAATCTTGTCGACAACAGCGAGATTGGCGATTTCGAGGTTGGTCTTCACCTCCTCGTTCGACGGGTCGAGCTTCAGGGCCTTCTCGTAATTGTAGATGGCCATAGGATAGTCGTGCATCTTGTAGTAGGCATTGCCCATATTGTAATACACCGGCACCGACTCCATGTCCGTGTCGAGGATCTTCTGATAAAGCTCCACGGCATCGTTATAATTGCCTGAGTTATAGGCGGCATTGGCCTGGTTGAACCATTCGTCGGCAGGGTTTTGGGCGAAAGCCCAGCCCATCACGGCAAGCATATATATTAATAAGGTGTATCTTTTCATTGTTGTTTCTCCTTTCATTGATCAGATGACTTTTTCCGCTTTCGAGATGACGTCGATGCCGCGTTGGTAGAGGTCGTCCATCTTCTCCTCGGCGCTGCCAGGTGCGAAGCGGGCAAACTCACAACTGTTGAGTGTGTCGACGAACTGCTGTGTCAACTCGTCGGGCACGTTGTTAGCCTTCATCGTCTCACTCACCGTCTCCATCGACAGTTTGGAGCGTTCGATGCCGAGCTTGTCGGCAATGTAGCCCCACAAGGCCTGCGACATCTCCACATAGAACTTCTCCTGGTCTTTTGCCTTCAAATGCTGGTAGGCATTCTTCAGGCGGCCACGAGCCACCTTGTCGGCCTTGCGGTTGCGGTTGGCCGCGGTGTCCTTGGCCATCTCAGCACGTTTCTTCAAGATGAACAGCAAGGCGATGAAGACCACCAACAATCCCAGCAGGATGGCAAAATAAACCGAAGAGGCGAAGAAGCTGGAGTGTTTTGGCTTTAACTTCGCGCCGTCGTTCATGATATGGCGCACGTCGCTACCCAGATACTTGATGTCTTCCTGGTTGGAGGCATACACGCCACCTCCGTCGCCGTCGCTGTCCTTGCCTTTCCTCACCGAGAGCTCGTATGGCTCCGAAAGCAGGGTCTGGTAAGTACCCGTGCTGGGGTTGAAGAAAGTGAACTCCACAGGCTGGACGGAGAAGCTGCCAGCACGACGCGGGATGGCCAGATACTCGGCCTTCTTCGTACCCGTCATGCCTTGCGAGGAAGCATCCACATTGGTCGTGATCTTGGGATCGTAGACCTCGAAGTCGGGCGGGAAAACCGGCTCAGGCATCTGCAACAACTCGATGTTGCCCGAACCCGAAACCGTGAACGTGATGGTGACAGCCTCGTTGGTGCTCAGCTCCTCCTTGTCGATCGACGAGGTGAACTTATAGTTGCCCACGGCGCCGGCAAACGAATCGGGCTTGCCGTTTTCGGGAAGGCTCTTTACGTCGATGCTGAGCGACTGTGAGGAGAGCTCCTTCTGCACGTTGGTGATATTGTTGTTGAAGAAGGGGTCGTTGAAGAAAGCCTCGAAGGGGTCCATGCTGCGACGGCTGCTGCGCTCGGTACGGATCTGGGCGATGCATTCCATCGTCATCGGGTCGATGGTGAGGTTGCCCGAACGCTGCGGCACGATGATCACCTTTTGGATCTCGGCCGTCGTATACTCGATGCCGTTGACGTATTCGCTCGACTGCTTCAGCTTGCCGCTGTTGTCGGAGATGTCCTTGGTCCAGAAGCCCGCATATGACGGCATCTTGGAGACAGAGACCGACGACACTGGCACCTTGGTGTAGAGCTTGTAGGTCAAGACCACCTGCTCACCGACACATACCGACTTCTTGGAAGGGATGCACCTGAGGAACAAGTCCTTACCGCTGACCTGCGGGTCGCTGGTGCTTTGCTGCACCTGACCTTGTCCAGACGAGTTTGCCCCACCACCCGAGGCGGCAGAGCTGCCATCGTCGGGCAACACCTTGACCTCGAAAGGCTCGCTTGAGATCTTGTTGCCGTCGACGGTGAGCGAGGCCGCACCGATGCGGAAGGTGCCCTCACGTGTGGCCTGCACCGCAAAGGTATAAGAGATGCGCGTGGAGCGCGTCACCGAGCCGTTGACCACCTGGATGCTCGAGCTGGTGGAGGTGAACGGTCCACCCACCACGTTGAAGCCCTCAAACGAAGGCGCTTGGAAATTGCGTCCCTCCGCATTGGACTCAAACACCACTTGGAAACGCTCACCCACGAAGACCTGTTTCTTGGCGGAGACCGTCAGGGTCGGGTTGTCTTGTGCCCAAAGGGCAATGGGAAACGCGCATAGGATGAATACCAATAATCTGAATTTATTCTTCATTGATCTTTTGTTTTCACGATTCAAAAATACAAATATCGTCCATAATAGCGGACGCACGCGGTGCGTCCTTACCAATCTTTATCGGATTTCTTCTTGGGTTGTTGACGAACCTTCTGTTCGTTAACCTTCTCCATGGTTTTCTTTTCTTGGTTTTCAAGGGCATCCAGCATGCGTTGGGCATCGTCTTTCGACATCTGTTGGTTTTGCTGCTGCTGTTGTTGTTGCTGTTGCTGTTGGTCTTGATTCTGCTGCTGGTCTTGCTGTTGCTCTTGGTCTTGTTGGTCTTGCTGCTGATCCTGCTGTTGCTGGTCCTGCTGCTGGTTGTCGCCTTCACTCTTCTCGAAGACGGCAGTGACCTCCACGTCGAAGTCGGGCATGGTGAAGAAGTTGCCCATCGGCTGGACCTTCACGGCGGTGTCGCCCACCTGGTGGATGACATATTCCTTGAACTGGTAGCCAGGTTCAGGAGCGTTGTCGAGTTTCACCGTCTCGCGGCGCGTGGCCTCGGTCTGGTCGAGGAGCACGTGGCCACCTTCGATGGCCGTGTCGGCCTCTACCTTGTAGTAGTCGGTGGCTTCCACGAAGCTGGCCTTCACCGTCACGTCGGTGTCGAGCATCTGGAACATATTGTCGTCCGACACAGGCGCCGATTCAGTGGCATCCCTGTCGCTGACCACTCGCAGGTCACCCAGCTGGTAGCCCTTGTCGGGTCGCACGATGATGCCGACATTGTCGCCTGGCTTGACGAGGCTGTCGGTCACCGAGATAGTGCCGTTGGCCACACTATCGACGCTGACTTTCAGGGCGCTACGGAAGGTAGCCGTCACCGTCACGTCGTAGTTGGGCATCTGGAAGGTCGTCTTGTTGACCGGCACCGTATCGTTGCGGTTGCCCGTGCGATACACGATGAACTTGTCGAGCACGAAGTCGTTCTCGCCCTGTGCTTCGAGGGTCACCTGTTGGCCTTCGACGGCCTTATTGCGGTCAGCCTTCACCGTACCGTTCTTGATGTTTTTATCGATCTCAATCTTATGGGCCTGTTTGAACTCAGCTGAGACCAGCACATCAAACTTGGGCATGACAAAACTGCTGCCGCTCACATCCACCGTAACCTGCTGATTGTCGGCCCGCACCACAAAGTACTGCGACAAGGCGTAATCCGCATCAGGTTTCGATGTCATTGTGATGCGCTGGCCATTGAAAGCCTCTTTCTCCTTTACTTCAACCAGTCCGTGTTCGGGCTGCACCACCCAAATCTTGCTCTTCACCAAATGGGCACGGCAATACTCTAGGTTGTACAAGGCGTTTTCGTTCTCAGGATTCAACTTCAGCGACACCTTATATATATTAAAGGCATCGTAATACTTGTTTTGGGCCAAAAGGCAGTTGCCCATATTGAACACCGCATCCGACTTCAGCTTGGCATCAGGCGACATCTCCACCACCTTTTCGAATGCGGCGTAAGCACTGTCGTATTGTTGCAGGCCATAATAGGCGTCACCCAAATTGAAACGAGCCTTGGTGTTGTTCGGACTCAACTCAACGACCTCCTTGTATTTGGCAATGGCTTCAGCATAATTCGCCTTCTTGTATTGTCGGTTGCCCTTGCGGATAGCCTTCTCATCGTTCTGCGCCGAAACTGCCAAAGCAGAAGATAGTAAAATTATGATTGTCAGATATTTAACAAACTTATTCATCTTTCTTCTCAAAAATGTTCAACTTCTTTTCCCAGGCTTTCTTGCCCGATGAAATGAAAATCTCAATTAGCAAAAGGATGATGGCAGCTGCCACAAACCATTGGAACTGGTCTTCATAGTCGGTGAAGACCTTGGCATCTATCTCTGTCTTGTCCAACTTACTAATGTCATCGTAAATCTTCTCCAAACCCACATTGGAATTGCTGGCACGCACATAAAGGCCATTGCCTGCCGAGGCAATCTTTTGCAGCATCTGTTCATCAAGACGGGTGATAATGGTGTTGCCTTGACTATCTTTCCGATACCCAGTTTGATGGCCATATTGATTGTACAGCGGGATAGGAGCACCTTCAGCGAGACCCATACCGATGGTATAGATGTGTACGCCTTGCTTGGCTGCCTCTTGTGCGGCCTTCAGTGCCGCGTCGTTCTCGTGGTCTTCTCCATCGGAAATGATGATAATGGCACGACTGTGCGCCTCATCGGGGAATGACTTCAGCGCCAAGTTAATAGCCTCGGCGATGGCCGTACCCTGCGATGCCACAAGACTTGTGTTGACGGTCGAGAGGAACATCCTCGCTGCTGAATAGTCGGTGGTGATGGGCAACTGCACGTATGCCTTGTCGGCGAACACAATAATGCCGAGACGGTCGCCGCGCATCTCGCTGATGAGCTTGTTGATGGCCTGCTTAGAGCGTTC
>Ga0247610_10000699_pt1 | contig 45919 bp, 72 predicted proteins | sample 174DNAGHGhighgp2_FD_193483 | JGI IMG/M metagenome (GOLD analysis project Ga0247610, IMG submission 193483) | Sheep rumen microbial communities from Palmerston North, Manawatu-Wanganui, New Zealand - 1742 DNA GHGhigh gp2 | ecosystem: Host-associated > Mammals > Digestive system > Stomach > Rumen...
GCAAAAGTTTAGGCTATTATTAAATAAGTTAGAGTAATTAACTAATACTGTTTAGTAGTGTATGATAAATGCCAGTTGGGTCAGAGAATATTAGAGAGGCCTCAAGTCTAATATTCGTAACTGGATGCGCGGTTAAGCGACCTTAAGCTTGCCACGCCGGAGTAGCTCAACGGTAGAGCAATCGCCTTGTAAGCGATAGGTTAAGAGTCCGATTCTCTTCTCCGGCTCCAAAGTCGGCGGGACTATAAGCCGCTGCCAGGACTATAAGAAATTATAGGCTGGCATTCCCTTAGATAAGATAATAAACTAAGGCGGTCGCGTCGAAACAGCGTATAGTATGGGTGAGCTTACATAATTGATTATTTGGGAAAAATTAATAGTGAGAATTGTCCGGCAAAACTACTTAGCCCATAATAGGTAGACCCGTGTGGGAAACCCGCAGTTAAAGAGAAAGGATGATTCCGTTTTATACGCAGGGATTTTTATCGTATTAAACCGAGGAGTGGATAGACGGTAAAAACGTGTCAAGGAGAGGCTGATAGACCAACTTATGAAAGTGTCGAGGTTTCAGAGGTAGGAGCAATTGATAAATTTCTTCTGCGTAAAAAATGCAAATAAAGCGATAGGACGCTTTATAATATAATTTATGGAGGATAGGAACTCTATATGAAGACAATTTATTGTAACTAGTATACGGATGAGCTTTTTGATACCGAAGAGAAGGCGAGAGAATCTGAAAAGAAGTACCTCGCCGCGCAGGAAGCTAAGAAAAAGGCAGAAGAAGAAAAGCTCGCCGCTCAGAAAAAGAAGGAATCTGAGCGAGCTGCAAGAGCTAAGGAAGTCGAAACCGCGCAGAATAAGGTGCGCGAGGCTCGGAAGAACTTGAAAGATGCGCAGACCGAGTACAGTAATCTTTTGAGCGCGTTTTGTCGGGATTATCAGGCATACCATATGTCGATTAAGCCTAACGACTTTTTCAACTTGCTTGAAGATTTTCTGAGTTTCTAAGGTAGAATAGGGCGATAGACAAGTATTAATAGTCGAGAAGAAAATATAGCTTCAATACTGGGACAAGGAGAGAGAACTCCGTTTTGCCGACCATGGAGGCGCATAAAAAATAACATCTATGCAACCCAAGCGAAGATGCGCACGATTGAAACTGCGTGCTCGCCCTTCCTCAAAAATTTAAAAATAAAGATTAAAATTTGAAATCTTTAGAAAATTATGGTATAATATTTATAGAAAGAATGAAGAAAGTCCTTTTCATTGTTTACCTCCTTTCTTGGCCTAACGGGATGCCAATTTAAATCCCGAATCTAAAACTCTCGGTCGTAAATTTTGACTTTTTTAAAAATTTATGATATAATATATATAGAGAGTGAGAGAGAAAGAAAGTAATTTATTCCTTTCGACTTTACTTTCTCTCTCGAAAACTAACGCTTTAATACAGGCACTAATTGTGTAAAACGGTGAGTCTCGCGTAGGCATAGCCAACAGTGCATAGGCTCTAAATAAAACCTTTAGTGCGCGGTTCCAACTCCGAAATGGTAAGAGTCATGAATCTTGCCACAAGTTAGAGGAAAGCATAATCACCCGAACGGACAGGGTTGGAGAAGTCAATAGGAAGATTATGTTAAAAGCGGATAGGAGCATTAATTCGCTATATTAAAAGTAGGCAAAGCATACGCTCAATTTTGGCCGTATGAAAACCTACAATTTGATGCCGGGTCGCATGAACCTGAGAGGGCCTATTGCTCGATGGGGGAAGAAATGCACGAGTAGAGATATTAATATCTAATAAGGGTTTTGCTTACTGTTATCTTGCGGGTATCCCCTTGCGCTGTCTGCACAGAACCGCGCGAAGACATAGAGAGGAAGATAGCTACTTCGGAAGATTGTGAGGAATCTTTCTAGGCCCATGGGCGGAGTCGTTGGTCCAGAACAAATAGTGGGCGAAATTTTAAAGCGGTATCCCCTTCGAACCGCAAAGACGATAGGTTCAGAAAGTTTAACCTTACTTCTGTCGCTAAAAACTTTCTTGTTTACCCTGACGTGATAAGGGTTGACGGATTACAATTTACTGAATAGTACTTGGAAATTGCGTTTTTGAACCGACACCAGTTCGCGTGAGGAACTGCTAGGCGCGAGCACGGCGATAAGTGTGAGTTAAGAATTCGAAAAATTCTCCGCTTACGATTTGGGGTGTAAGAAATCGCGGAAGTCTTAACCGAGAATGGACGCTTGAAAGTTGAGTGAAACTTTCTAAGTTTAATGAATCTTATGCAAATCATTCGGGCGTGTACGTAAGACCGTGACTTAAGATAGTAGCCGGCAAATGCTATCTAGTTCAAAATGAACTAAGGTTTTTTAGAAGTTTTGACTATTAAAATGATAAAAACTTCTACCTTTTAGAGCTTTGGGTTTATAGAAGCTCTTTTATATTGGGACATAGCTCAACAGGTTAGAGCCACGGCCTTATAAGCCGTAAGCCCTCACAAGGATTATTCCGAGTTCGACTCTCGGTGTCCCTACCATTTATTGCAGGGTAGAGCAACGGTTGTTCACTTGGCTCATAACCAAGGGGTTGCGGGTTCGAATCCCGTCCCTGCGACCAAAGTCGAAGTTTTACGGAGTTCGTCGCGACTTTAACCCTAAACCGCCTATAGACCCGTACAGCAAATATATATATAAAATTAATCTTTTTATTGAGCAAATGGATGATATATTATAATTGGGTCTAGGACTTTTACGGCAGCGTATCCTAATTGGTAAGGAGCCGGTCTTGAAAACCGGTGATGGTCGGAAGGCCACTGCGCGTTCGAGTCGTGCCGCTGTCGCCACGTGTCTCCGTAGCTCAGCTGGTAGAGCATCTGACTTCCCGGAATTAGCTCAAGAGGTTAGAGTATTCATGAAGGATGCAGGTTCAAATCCTGGCTTCCGGGACCATTAATCAGGTGGTCACGCGTTCAAGTCGCGTCGGGGACACCAGAAATTTATTGAGAGGAATATAATTATGACAAAGGAAATGGTACTTACCGGGCTTTATGCTCGGCGCAATAAACTTTATAGGAATGGCCGTAATATTAAATCGCCAGGCGTTTTACGCAAGATCGACCGTAAGATTCGACAGCTTCAAGACGCCGACTAAATATATAGCGGCGTAGCCAAGTGGCAAGGCATTGGAATTTGACTCCAACATCCGTAGGTTCGAATCCTACCGCCGCTGCCATAGAAAGATAATGTATATGAAAGATTATGAAGATTTAATTTACAATATTTATGATTTTATAAGACGTCGCTTTTCAAAAGATTGCGATTGGATGAATGGAAATTGTTTATGGTTTGCACAAATATTAGTTTGGAGATTTCCAGAAGAACTTACTATTTATTATGAACCAGTAGTTGGTCATTTTTATGCTGGAACTCAAGATGGGCATTTTTTCTTTGATTGGGAAGGATTTTATAATGAAGAAGATTTAGAGAATAAACCGATTCTTCTAAGTGATATTGCTTATCTTGATGAAACTTGGTACTCGCGCCTTATGCGAGATTGTATGAAATAATTAAATAACTTTATTTAAGGCGCACGCAGCAAATATAGTTTTTGTAGACAAAAGGTTACGTCAATTCTCTGTAAAAGAATTAATGTGGGTTCGAATCCCACCTAAATCAATTAATGCGTCTTGAGAAAATTTTAAAGGCTCGAAATTTCGAGTCTTTTTTAGTACGAAAATTTTATATGGAAAATATTACACTCCTACTTATATATAGATAATTAAATCCCAAGCACAGGTTCTACCCTTTTGCTTGTTATTATATACCATAGGGTGGCTTTTATAAGCTGCCCTAATTTTTTTAGGTATAGAGGAGTTTTTATGGGTAAAAGAGGAAAAATAGAAGGCGGTGAATTTTCTGTATCTGGAGGCTATGTTCTTTATGACCGGTTAAGAGATGACGCGTGGATGACTCGTTTTCTAGGGGTAGATGTTTCTGTTCCAGCATTAAAAAGTTTGGGCAAGCAAAAAGAAGAATATAATTTACATAATTGGCAAGTTGTCGCAAATGAATTAATGGCTACTGGATTAGCAGAGCAAGAAAAAGAAAGACGTTTATTAAGTGTATTAGGAAATAATAATTTTTTACAAGAAGTTTCATATGAAGATTATCCAAAATATATAGAAGCGATTAATTTATTAGTCGGCTTAAAAGGGAAATATAGAGATTATTTAAGTGAATTAAAAGCTCAAGCTAATGATGAAATAAATCAGCGCGCGGCCGGTGGTTTTAGATATTTTGAATCACGATTAACTACAGCGATTGGATAGGGTATAAAAGAAGGTATGAGTTCTTTATCGGCAGAAACTTTAATAAAAATGCCTTATGCTGATATTCAGAAATATGTTGAAGATAGTATAGATAAATCTATAGAACGCGCGATAGAAAAAGTAGCAAATTCTAGTCCCGCATATATTTAGAAAAAAGTAAAAATATGGAAAGAAATTAGTAATGGTTTTAAAAATTTAAATTCTACTAGTAAAAATTTATTTATATAGACTATTATGGATAGATACGGTTTATCTGATATTTCATCTAAAATTACCGATTGGCTTTTTAATAATTTTTAGAAGCCAAGAAGAAAGAATGATTTATTTTGGGGACTTGGGGCTGCAATAAAAACTAATATGAATATTGGTGAAAAAAAGGGTTCAAGTATAGATGGATATATCTCAGAATTTATTCCCAGTCTTTTAAATGCTTCTTTAGGTAAAGGTACTGGAATAGGTTCAAACGCTTTTAAAACTGATAGTATAGAACTTTTTAATATATCAGCAGATATAAATATAGATGAAATATTGAAAAGCGCGGCAAATTTAGACCCGGGAAAAGAAGATAATAGTGAGCTTGTAAATAGATTAGATAAATTTACTTCAGAAGTATTAGATAAAGCAGAAGAAATCTTTGTAGTTTATGATTCTTCTAAAATGTATAGATTAAGTGGAAGTTTTTCTTCTCGTGGCTTCGGTGGAGCAAGTGGAAATTTAGAAAATCTTGGTTCTGCAATGGCTAAATTTGGCGGAGCAAATACTTTAAATGAGACTGTGGCCCATGTATTATATCAAACCATACCTGGTGCCATTCTAGATGGGCAATAGGGTGAATTAGTAGAACAAGTAAAAAAAGAAATAATAAGTTGTATTACCACAGCCTTTTTTGACGATGTATAGTTTTAGGGACCTAAATCTGTTAATGATAACGTTATTCATATATTGACTTTAGACGCAGTAAGAATACCAATGTCTTTCTATTGTATCGCCCTTTCAAAAGCAATATCTTAGGCGGCAGAGGAAATGAGTAGTGGTATGTTAAGAGATTATGTTAGTATTTCTATTACTTTACCAGGTGGTATAAAATATCCTACAAAAAGTGATACCGCCGCGGTAGAAGGAAATTTTCCTGGACGAATTTATACCGCTTGGAATGAGCAAAGAAAAGAAGCTATTTCTCAAAGTCATTTTGAAATTCATTTTCTTAAGAATTTTGAGAATATTATTGATGGACTAATTAGTGGAAAATTTTGACTTTTCTTAAAATTTATGCTATAATATATATAGAGAATGAAAAAGGAGATAAAAAATCTAAAATGTCTAATTCTACTGGTTTCTATTACTACTACGATAATCCTACCCAAGTAAAATATTTTTATGACGGTAGTTATCACGGAGCGATTGCGTTTCGAGATGTTCTTATTGATGGACGAACCGGAGAGGTTTATGAACTTAGTGAATTAATGAAACGTATTTGTGAAACTTATCAAGTTGATGCAGATTTTGCACTTGTTGAGTATGAGTGGTTTGATTTGGACGAGGTAATTATTTATGGAAAAGCATCCGATTAAGCAGTATAAATGCGAAAAGTGCGGTGAACCACTTGATAGACGTGGAGAAGAAACAATAGAATATACCAAGCATGCAATTCTGCATTTTATTGAATGTCCAAAGTGCGGGCATACAACGCTAATTAGGAAAGAGAAAATTTAATAATTTTAATTAGTAAGTAGATAGATAATTATCTATCTACTTACTAAACATAATAAAAAGGAGCTATTTAATTATGGCATACATTTATAAAATTACAAATGATGTTAATGGTAAGATTTATATTGGAAAAACTGAGTTTTCTATTGAAAAAAGACTTAGCGAACATATTCATGATGCTTATAGAGAAAGGAATGAGAAACGCCCTTTATATTCAGCAATAAGAAAATATGGACCAGAACATTTTCATATTGAAGTAATTGAAGAGACGGATAACCCTAATGAAAGAGAAGTTTATTGGATAGAACGATATGGTTCTTTTAAGGCTGGTTATAATGCGACTCGTGGTGGAGATGGAAAAAAATATTTAGATTATGAATTGATAATTAAGACTTATAATGAAGTAAAAAATCAAGCAGAAGTCGCGCGACTTTTAGATATATCTGTTGATTCCGTACATAACATTTTAGCAAATAATAATATAGAACTTATTAGTAGCGCTGAGGTTTCAGCTAAGACTTTTGGAAAACCAGTAGCACAATTAGATAAAAATACATCAGAAATTATAAAAATTTTTCCTTCTGTTATTGCAGCAGAGAATGAATTAGGTATCCAACGTCATATCGCCGCAGTTTGTAAAGGTAAAAGAAAAACTGCGGGAGGATATGGTTGGAAATATATTTAATGCCCACTAGCATAATGGCAATGCACCGGTCTCTAAAACCGTTTCCCCTTGAAGGAGGTTATCTCGGTTCGAATCCGAGGTGGGCGGCCACAGAATTAAGAGCTTAGGTAGTAATCTAAGCTCTTTTTATTTTGACTTTTTTTAAATTTTATGGTATAATATATATAGAAAGATAAAGGAGTATAAATATGTCTAAAACTTATTTTTGCGTTGCGGATGTGCATTCATTCTATACGGAAATGCAGCGCGCGCTCTCTGAACAAGGCTATGATAAAGATAATCCTTCTCATATTTTCTGTAGTATCGGAGATTTATTTGATAGAGGGCCGGAGTCTAAGGAGTGTTTGGAGTTTGTAAATTCTATTCCGCGCGAGCGTAAGATTCTTATTCGTGGAAACCACGAGATACTTATGCGCCAGATGGTTTTTGGTGGTAATTGGCCACGTGGTATCGACAAGCACAATGGGACGTGGAAGACTGCATGTGACCTTACTGGAGTCGATAAGGCCGAAGTAATGGAGAAGATGCGGAAGAATAGTGAGTTTTGGAGATACTATCATGATACTGAGTATTATAGGATAGTCGGAGATTTTGTTCTTACTCATGCTTGGGTTCCTTTTGATGTTTTGCATGGCTTTGATAGTAAGACAGGAAAAGATTTCTTCTTGAAAAAGGCTATGCCGTTAAGGAAATGGGATACCGTAGATGATTATGAATGGGATAATCGTTTTACTTGGATGAATGGTATGGAACTCTGGAAAGAGGGAGTTCGTATTGAAGGTAAAACGGTAATCTGCGGCCATTGGAATACTAGCTGGGGATGGAACGAAATTCGTCATAAATGTAACAGTCTTTATGACGTAGATGCAATCCATGAACCATTTATTGATGATGGTATTGTCGCGCTGGATGCGTGTACAGTTGTAAGTAAGAAAGTAAACTGTTTTAAGTTTGCAGTAGAGGAATAAAAATATGGAAGGTGAAGATGGTATGAAACCTTTTATTGATGGGTTTCTTGATGCAATATTTTTTGTACTTCGAGCACTTAGTATATTATGTATAATTAGTATCATTTTATTTAGTTGTTAAGGAGATTATATGAGTGTTGATGTAAATGCAGTACTTGGATATGGTTTTGTATTAGACCATGAAGAATATAATATCTATAAGAATAAATGTGATGAAAAAGAACTTGATGTTTCTGATTATTGTTGGTGGGTAAATTCATATCTAGATGATTCTGAAGTATTTTATGGAATAGTTATTGAAAGTACTGATTATATAGCTACTTTTGATAAAGAATTATTTAATATGATTGATGAAGATAAATGGGCAGAATGTTATCGTCAATGGTGTGAAGATTTTCCCGATAAGAAAAATGAAGAACCAAAATATACGCTAATTTCTAATTGGTGGTAAGAAAAGAGAAAATATGAATATGAAAAATATTATATCTTCTGTTATTATAGGACTTGAGATAGTTACTTTAATTATGGCAATTATTTTGTGGTTTAATACAGTAGCTAGAAGTATTTGTTTACTTCTTGCTCCATTATTTAATTTAATTTTGCTTTTAATAAATTGGAGAAAGTGAGATAACTTATGTTAAATTCTAAGGGTGAAAGAGAACTTGCTTATATAGTTCTTATTGATGAAATTATGCCCATTGAAGGGTATGACCGAGTAGAACTCGCGCGAGTTGGCGGTTGGCATGTAATTGTGCAGAAGGGGCAATTTAAAGTTGGTGATCCTGCAATTTATTTTGAAGTAGATAGCAAGGTTCCTTCTGACCGTGAGTGTTTTGCTTTCCTTGCGAAGCGCAAGTATAAGATTAAGACCATTAAAATGTGTGGTGTTATTTCCCAAGGTTTGCTTATGCATGCCGAAGATTTCGGCTGGAAGAACGCAATTGATGCGGATGGCCATCCTCTTATTTACGATGCAAATGATAACTCTCGTTTTTGGTATGCTGATGGCGGAGACCGTTTTCTTACTAAGGAATTGGGTGTAACCCATATTGAGGATGAAGATAATAAGCCCGCGCAGAGAGTTGATAAGTATAAGGCTATGGCACAGCGCCGGCCGGATATTTTTAAGCGTAAGTGGGCGCGTTGGTTGATGCGGCGCGAGTGGGGACGCAAGTTGATGTTCGCGCTGTTCGGGCGTAAAAAGAAGAAGTCTGAAACTGCATTTCCTACTAAGTTTCCTTTTGTAAAGAAGACTGACCAGGAGCGCTGTGAGAATATGCCCTGGGTTCTTAAAGACAAGACTCCATATATTGTAACTCAAAAGTGCGATGGTTCTTCTGCTACTTATATTCTCGCGCGTACTCATAATCCATTTAAGCGGTACGAGTTTTATGTGTGCTCGCGCAATGTGCGTATGCTCGACGAGAAGCAGCAATGTTTCTATGATGAGAACGTGTATTGGGAAATGGCAAAGAAGTATAACATTGAGGAGAAGCTGAAGAATTATCTAAAGGATAATCCTCATCTTACTTATGTTTGCTGGCAAGGTGAAATCTGCGGTCCTAACATCCAGAAGAACCCGCATCATCTTAAAGAAAACCACCTTTTCTGCTTCCATATGATTGATAGTGCGCATGGTAAGTTTGATATGCGTGATGCTGAACGAGTTTGGATTAGCTATGGTATGGAAATCGTGCCTATTGTGGATGTTAACTATCGCATGCCCGATGACTTTGAAGAGTTCAAGCAGAGTGCAGATGGTTTCTATAGTACTCAGGTAACTGAAGGAAACAAGGAGTGTCCTCGTGAAGGTTATGTATATTATAAGACCACTGACCCCAACTTTAGCTTTAAGAATGTAAGTAGAGAATATCTATTAAAGCACTAAGGAGTTAATATATGGATGGAGTAACAATTCTTCAAGTAATAGAACGTTCCGCCCGACAACCTGAGTGGGCAGAAGACCTTATTGCGCTCGTTGGAATTATCGTAGTTATAGCTTTTATATTTTCTATAATTATGATTCTTGTAGGTGAAGTTAAGCCTTTTATAATATCTTTTATTATAGTGATAATTTGTGTAGGAATATTAGTAATAATTATTAGAAATACGGAAGAAGTAACTGATATAACTTATCGTGTACTGGTAGACAGTACAGTAGATATGAATGAGTTTTTTTCTAAATATGAGCTAATTAGAACTGAAGGACTTATATATGTAGTTAAACCAATTAATTAAAACTTTAAAGCAGTAAGTAATAATTATCTTTTAAAGTACCACCAATAATAATATATTCTTTTATCTATTTTCTTACTTATAATTTAGGAAACTTATAGGAGGTAAATAGATATGGCAGATAATGTAAATGCTGAAGTAAATGGTCCTTCTGCTAAAGAAGTATTTAATGAGTATTTTAAAAAATCTTAGTCTATTATTGGTGTTTTAAATCCTAATATTTTTTGGCAATTATATAATGACGCAAATCCTTCGGAAGAAGCCAATGATGAAGAAAATGGTAATGAATAATTTTTTTAAGAGCTCTGAAAAGGGCTCTTATTTTTTGACTTTTTTTTAAATTTATGATATAATATATATAGAGAAGATAGGAAAGGAATTAAATTTATGACTTATGAAGATATTAAAAAATTAAAAGAACAAACTGGATGTTCTCTTAGAGATTGTAAAGAAGCGTTTGAGTATGCCGAAAGTCATAAAGAATGTACTCCTTTGGGTTATTTAAAAGCAAAAACTCTTGCGGTTAAAATAGAGCCCTTTGAAGAGAAAGTGAGGAGATTTTCTAAATGAAGCTTTGGGTAGATGATGTGCGCGAGCCGTCTTATTGTGGTGAGTGGCTTGTGGTTCGTAGCGTAAATCAAGCAAAAACTGCCATTAATTGGTATGAGCACCAAATGAACGATGATACTATTTTGATTAGTCTTGACCATGATGCCGGTGACTTCGCGCGAGATGGTGGAGATTATATTAAGCTTTTGGATTGGCTTGAGGAAGAAGGTATTGTCGATACTGGGTATTCCTTTCATATTCATTCTCAAAACCCAGTTGGTATTGAGAATATGCGTAGAATAATTGAACATAATAATTGGAAAGAGGTAAAGAATATATGAGCGTATATATAAATTTTTTTGTTCGTCATGGAGATGATTTTATTCCCCTTGGTGATTTTAGCCGTAACTCTATTGTCTATCCTACTATGAAGGATTGCGCTGACGTTCCTTGGGAAAAAATTATTCCACTTACATTGGATAATTTACAGGCAGCACAAACTCGCGCGCATAAGCATAGTACTAATGCTTTTGATTATATTAATACCCTTAAAGATCGTATTGAGGAAGTAAAGGGTTTTAATAATTCTGTAGAAGAAAAGTTAGAACAAATAGAAGTATATAGGGGTGAAATTACAGAATGGCAGCAAGAAGCTGAAGAAGCTCGTTATGCAGAAAATTATTTTTATTTTCTTATGGACTTGATTGAAGCCGCGCACGACATTGATGCTGATAAGTATATTTATGCTGGCATTGAAATTGGGCGGCCGACAATAGAAGATATTTATGAGGTAAAAGCATGACGGACTATACGAAGCTGATAGATAAAGTAAATATACCGGAGCTAGTGAAGGCGTTGCGGCATTGCGTATCAGATCCTTACGGATTCGTAGAATGCGATGGATGCCCTATATTCTGCAAAGGCATAGATTGTCAAAATGATCTTCACAACGATACCGCCGCCGTAATCGAGGAACTTGAGAAAGAACTTGGAATTTGGGCAGCAAGAAGCTTTGAAGGAAAAATTGGAGGCATGGCGCTTGCCAATCTCAGTTTAAGAATGGAAATATCTAAACTGAAAACACAGTTGCCGAAGCGGGGCGAGTGGATATGGGACGATAAGAGGTGCATATATGTTTGTTCCGTGTGCGGGTCGCCAAAGGTGAGAGAGAACATGGATAGGCAGATTATAAAGGAACAGGCATATTGCTACTCTTGCGGAGCGAAGATGGAGGTGCAGGAATGAATATTGACGAATTGAACGTGATACTGGAAAATCATCAGAAGTGGATTGTGGGTGATGGCGGCAAACGAGCGGACCTGGCTGGAGTAGACCTATCTGGAGCCAACCTATCTAGGGTTAATCTATGTGGAGCTATCCTATTTAGTGCTAATTTATCTGGTGTCGATCTATCTGGAGCTATCTTGACTGGGGCCAACCTGTCTGGAGCTATTCTGTCTGAAGCCAACCTATCCGGAGCGGTTCTGACTGGAGCCAACTTATCCGGAGCCATCTTGATTGGGAGCGACCTACATAGGGCTATCCTGGTTGAAGCCAACCTGTCCGAAGTCAACCTAGTCCATACTAACCTAACTGGGGCAGACCTGTCTTGGGCTAATCTTTTCGGAGTCCGCCTATTCTCAGCAGATCTGTCTGGAGCCGACTTATATAAGTCTAATCTGTCAGGTGTTGATCTATCAGGAGTTAACCTGTCAGGGGTCGACCTGCGCGGAGCTAATCTGTCAGGGGCTAATCTGTCAGAAGCTAAAAATATAGATACGGTAAAATGGGATGAACGAACTGCTTTTTACAACCTGACTTGCCCGGAAGAAGGCGCGTTCATCGGCTGGAAGAAAGCGCATGACCTCATTGTAAAACTCCGCATTACTCAAGATGCAAAGCGCTCAAGCGCGACCAGTCGAAAATGCCGTTGTAGTAAGGCCGAGGTACTTGAAATACAGACAATTGACGGCTCTATATCCAAGGAGTGGTCCGTGCCCAGTGATAGAGACCCTTTGTTCCTGTATACGGTAGGAAAAATAGTCGAGGTTCCAGACTTTGATGAAAATAGATGGAACGAGTGTTCAAGCGGAATTCACTTCTTTATCACCCGCGCCGAAGCCGTGAACTATGGAACGTGAGGTGCAGGAATGACAAAGTATGAAGCTATTGTAGTGAGCGCATATACAGGGTTTCTTATGTGTGACTTTAATGATATGCACGAGTATATCGAGAAGAAGCTGGGTCGTCCGATTTATACGCATGAATTCGCGCTTGACCTTGTGCAGAATGAAATTCACGAAAAAGTGAAACCGGATTTTTTGAAAATTTGTAAGGAGGTTAATACGATGAATTGGGTGGAAAAGATGAGAACCGGAATGAAAATGATGATGGAGGCTTGCGAAGAATCCACATATGACGAGAAACAATTGGGATGCGAGATATGCCCGTTTGGAGAGATATGCGGGCCGATCCCATATGACCCGGATGCATGGGGGAAATACTTGCAGGAGGATAAGGAATGAGCGTAGTGCATTATAGGACGTGCGACCACTGCGGGAAAAAGCTGGATGACATGAAGGACTTTCCTGAATTTGATATAAACCTTACGGCGCGTATTATACCCGTTGACCTTTGCAGTGATTGCTATGATGAATTAGAAAGGATTATGCTTGATTTTGTGAACAGGAGGGCCGAGACATGAGCGAGTGCGTGGTGCGGATGGAGATACCTGAGAATTGTCTTAAATGCCCTTTGCGAAATCAATGCGAAATATTTTGCGATTGGTTCTGGCACGTCGTTGGCAGAGCGGCGACGAAAAAGCCTTATCCGAAACCGTTTGATAAAGGATGCCATATACTCACCATTCTCCCCAACGGGCATGGGCGGATTGTAGATGCAGATGAATTTTTAAAAAGAGCGATTGGAACGAAATGCTTTGACGAAGACGATTCGCGGATGCTTACAGAACTTGTTGGAGAATCCATCACTATCGTCCCGGCAGAAAGGAGAGAAACATGAGTGTAGTAATACGGATGGAAATGCCGAAATGCTGCGACGATTGTGATGCTAACTATGATTGCATGGCATGTGGGATTACAGGAACACGATGGTATGGAAACGAAGAGTTTAATTCATCAGATGGACGCTTACCAGATTGTCCTATCCTCTGTCAACTTCCTGAAAGTCATGGGCGGCTGGTAGATGCGGATAAACTGGCAGATGACATGAAAACAAGAAAGGCATTTTTTGGTAGAAGGAGCGACCCACAGTGCCTTGTTGAGGATGCACCCACTATTGTCCCGGCAGAAAGAGGCAAAGTATGATTGACTTTGTTGACCTTGTTCGCCTTGAAGCTGAATTACAGAGAGCCTATGATGAAGGCTACGCTGACGGAAAGCGTGATGCTGCATCCCCGTGGTACAGGGTGGAGGAACCGCCAAAATATAGCGGTAAGGTTTTTGTTCTTCTGAATCGCGAGAGCCCATTTTATGATACAGAGCTTGTCGCAGATACGGCAATGTATAACTGCTTGCCGCATGGTCCAGTTCCTGTTGGCACATTCTATAAGGGGATGTTTGGAAAAAGCGATTTTGAGGATATAACGAAAAACGTACTGTACTGGATGCCAGTTGAGTTACCGAAGGAGAAGAAAATATGAAAAGTGCAGTTCGGATTGAATATGAAAAACAAAAAGATTTATTTGCACCATACTTAAATTGGAAATATCCTTCCTGTTGGTGGGGAAACATTCGCTGGTTCTTCCGCTCTTTTAAACTTGCTTTTGAGCGGGCGCGCAAAGGTTATAGTAGCTATGATATAGTGGATTTAGATTCATATTTTATAGGCAAACTAGCTTGCGCACTTGAAGATTTTGCAGAGAAGAATGTTGGTGTGCCGCAAGAATATGTTGATGCAGCCGATGGTGATGATGATAAAGCTTTTGAGAATTGGAATAACGATATAAGGCGCGCGAGTCAACTTCTATTTAAATCTCTTGAGAGTTTAGAAGAATTTAATTATGATATACCAGAAATGCCGGATATTGTAGTTTATAAAGATAATAATGTTGAATTTGTTAGTGGGTCAGAAGATAAAAGACAAGAGTGGATTAATAAAACTAGAGAAATCGCGCTTGACCGTATTAAATGTAGAAAAGAAGTCTTTGAGTGGTTGAATGAACATTGGGAGAATTTATGGATTTAAAAGAAAAGATAATGAAAAGAGTGCGCGCGCATTACGAAAAAATCTACGATGAATATGGAAACAGGCTAGTCGGCGTCTTTCTTATCGGGTCTCAAAATTATAAGTTAGATATTGAAAGTTCAGATGTAGATACTATTGCAGTAATAATGCCCTCTATTTCTGAAATTACTTTTTTGGTTCCTCCTACTAGTACTACTAAAATTATGGAAAATGAAGAACATATTGTAATTAAAGATTTACGTTTAGTACGATATGAACTTCATAAAGGTAGCCCTAATATGTTAGAGATACTTTATACAGATTACTACATTCTTAATCCTAATTGGTGGGAATTTAGTAAACTTATTGCATATAGGGAGCGTATTGCCAAGATTAGTCCCAATGGAGTCGCAAATGCCTGGATAGGTATCGCGCGCAGAAATATTAAAAAGTATCAAGAAGATATAGAGAACTTTGATATAAAAGACGCAATTACCATTCTACGTACAGCTGAATTTATTAAGCTATATTACTATGGTAGTGCAACTTACAAAGAAGCGTTGGTCCCAAGTTATGCAGGCGCACTTCGCGCGGCTAAGCGCAATCATAGCGACGTAAAACTTTTGTTTTATAATGTTGATTTAGCTATTGAAACAATAGAAAACTTTGATAAAAATAAAATAAAAGAAATAAATTTCGAGGGTTGCGCAATTCTTGATAACGTAACATTAGAACTTATCACAGATTCTTTTAATAGGGGTTGTTATAATGAAGGTAAAAGTGTACTTTTGTAAAAAATGTGGATACGTTCATAGAGTAGACAATCTTTTGAATTTGTGCCCTAGATGTTGGCATCATATGAGTGAACAAGAATGGGAAGAAGAAGATTATATAGATTATTGTAATAAGTTCTTCTTTCCATTTGGTGGTTATATAAATTAGTAAGTAAATTTGAAATTTTTTAAAATTTATGGTATAATATATATAGAGAATTGGAAAGGAGTTTAAGTTCTATGTTCTTTTATAAGGTTCACTTTTTTGAAGAGGCAACATTCAAAGTTGGCTGTGGTCTTGTCTGCGCTACTTCCTATGGTGCTGCTGCGGATAGAATAGTAGAGTTTTATGGGGAAGAAAACTTTAGTAGCTTTGAGCAACTTTACCGTTGTGAAGATGTTCTTATGAGTGAAGAATTGGCAGACATGTTTGAATGTGAGTTAAAGGAGTAATTATGGTAGCAAAAACTTTCCAGAATCTGCCGCAGGTGGGTGAACCGTTTGAGAGCGGCGGCAAGATGTATGTGAACGTGCAGTCTAAGAATGGTAATCTGCGCAGGGTACGTTGGTATGAAGTAGATGAATATGTGAAGATGTATCCCGATACAAACCGTGCGGATATTGACGAATATTACAAGTCAATGAAATATACTATTTGCGGCGCAGATGGGTACGTTTGGGTTCTGGAAGGAGATTTGAATAGCTACTTTGATATTCTTGAAATGAATTCTAATACTCGCTATCATACACATTTTGGCTGGTATGTTAGGAGTGATGTAGAAGATTATGTTCTTGAAGCCCTTAAAGAATTTTGTACGCCGCATAAGCTTTATTGGGATGAAGTCGCGATAGATGAAAATACTTTAAAAGATAAAAAAATTGTTCAGGCGTATGTTACAAAACTTTGCGGCGGGCGCCCTGCGATTGAGAAAGGTATTTAATTATGAAATTTATTATGCTTTGTGGAGCCAGTGGGTCAGGGAAGTCTACTTGGGCGCACCATTGGGCCACTTCCGAGCCTCGTCCCACTAATGTAAATATTATTTCTTCGGATGCAATCCGCGGAGAACTTTATGGCGATGAAAGTATTCAGCTCAATCATAATAAAGTTTTTGCTTGGATGCTTAAACGTACCAAATGTGCGCTTGATAAGAAAGAAACTGTGATTTATGACGCTACAAATCTGAATGAGAAGCGTCGTATCGCTTTGCTCAACGAGCTTAAAGAATATGACTGTCCGAAGATTTGCGTCGTCTTTATTACTGACCCAGTAATCTGCGCCAATCGCCAAGAACTGCGTTCGCGCAAAGTATCTAAAGAAGTAATTTGGAAGCAAATTAAACAGTTTCAACCGCCGCATAAAAGTGAGGGTTGGACGGATATTTATCTTTATGTTACTAAGCGCGAGGAGTTTAATGTAAATAAGCTTTTTGATTTAGCTAAAGATTTCGACCAGCATAATCCACATCATAAGTTTACTCTCGCGAAGCATTGTTATGAAGCATTTAAGCACGCTGCGGAAAATAACTATGGACAGATGGTAAGGGATGCGGCCAGTTGGCATGATATTGGGAAGTTATTGACGCAAACTTTTGATAATGATAAAATTGCCCATTATTATTCTCACGAAAATGTAAGTGCTTATTATTATTTATTGTTAAGTGCAGAAGACTTTAGTGATGATGATTTTTCTACTATGGGTCTTAGAGAGTTATATGATATGAGGGTCGCGCATGAACACAGATTGAATGTCGCTTGGCTCATCGCGCATCATATGGATTTTTTTAAGAGTAGTGAATATCTTAATAAAGTAAAGAAAAGAGTAGACCCAATGCTTTGGGAAAGATTAAATTGGTTACATGAGTGCGACTTAGCGGCGCACTAATTTTATATTAAGGAGTATTTAAATGAATCTTATTTATAACGTAGAAGATAGACCCCGGTTTTCTGAATGTATTGTTTTTGCTTTCCAACAGTTGTTGGCTATTATTGCTGCTACTATCGCAGTACCTGCTATTGTCGGGAATGGAATGACTGCGTCGGCCGCTTTGTTCGGCGCGGGAGTTGGAACTTTAGTTTATCAAATTGCTACTAAGTTTCGTAGTCCTGTCTTTCTCGGAAGTTCATTTGCTTTTCTCGGCTCAATGTTCGCCGCATTTGCTGGCGCAATATCAGTAAGCGTGGGATATTTCGGACTTATTATCGGCGCCGTATTCGCAGGACTTGTGTATGTAGTATTAGCTTTAATTGTTAAGTTTATTGGAGTAGACTGGATTAATAAGCTTATGCCACCGGTAATCATCGGGCCTATTGTTGCAATAATTGGACTTAGTTTAGCTGGTAATGCAGTTGGAGACATGATGAGTGAAGGGTATCTTGGACTTATTTGCGCGCTCATTACACTTTTTACTGTTATTATTTGCTCAGTATATGGAAGTAAAAGAATTAAACTTATTCCTTTTATTATTGGTATTGGCGCAGGATATATAGTTGCATTGTTTATGTCACTTGCGGGAAAGCCTATTATAGATTTGGAAGTATTTAAGAATATGGATTCTATCTTTGGTTGGCCGCAGTTTAGTTTTATTAATGCGGCGGAAGGATTGAGTAATATTACTGGTACTTATATTCTTTCAGTATTCTTTGCCTACGCACCAGTCGCATTCGTTGTGTTCGCAGAGCATTTGGCAGACCATAAAAATCTTTCAACTATTATTGGAAGAGATTTAACAAAAGACCCTGGTTTGCATAGGACTTTAATGGGCGATGGTATTGGTTCTATGGTTGGCGCGTTCTTTGGCGGCTGCCCAAATACAACGTATGGAGAATCTATTGGATGCGTAGCTATTACAGGAAATGCTTCTGTAATTACAATTAGTACAACTGCTATTCTAGCAATTATTGTGTCTTTTATTAAACCGCTTATGGTAATTTTGGATTCTATTCCTGCTTGCGTGATGGGCGGTGTTTGTATGACATTATATGGATTTATTGCGGTTAGTGGTCTTAAGATGCTGCAGCCGATAGATTTGAATGATAATAAGAACTTGTTTACTGCGTCAGTTATTCTTATTGCTGGTGTTGGAGGGCTTAGTTTAAGTTTCGCTACTGGATTCGGTGATATTACTATTACAACAGTAGCTTGCGCGCTTATCTTGGGTATTATTACTAATCTTATTACTAATAAGAAGGAATAAAGTTATGAGTTGTCCGCCGGAGATAATAAAAAAACGAGAAGATTTTATTATTGACTTAACTTGCGCCATGCGTTTTTGTTATGGTATGGGCAGAGACGAATATGGAGATACAATTCAAAAAGCAATTACTGCATTAAAGACTTTTTATGGAGTAGAGTATGACAGATAAATTTTATTCTTATCCAAAGCAAGTTATTTATAAATGTAAAGGCGATGAAAATCATTACGCGGGAATCGCAGTTGAAGATTTTGTGATTTCTGCGCGGACCGGAATTATAGTGCCATTAGAAGACCTTGAAATTTTAAAGGAATTTTATTGGATAGATATAACAGATGCAATTAAAGGAGATTTCTTAGAAGGTAATGGGAAGTTTTCAAACAATAATTAAAATAATTATATTTTTAAGTGTATTTATTTTAATTGGATTAGATTTAGTTATAGAGAAAAAGGATAATGATAGGTTATGAGAATATTTTTATTGTACTTTGCACATTTATTATTGGGCTTAGTTATTGGTTGGTTAACCGCGTTATTCTACTTCGGAAAGGAGCAGAAGAAATGAAAGCGAAGGAAATGGCTACAGCAATTCAAAATTTATGTAATGATTTTGGTGTCAATTCAAGCGTTCTTGCAGATGATTTAGTAGATTATGTAGATAAAATTACTGAATCATATGTCGCGAATGGTGCTTCTGGTGGAAATTCAGTATCATATATTTTAAAACCGGCAGAGGAGTTTTTTACAATAGATGGTACTTCTTCTATAGTGACTAGCTATTATAGGCCACGCAGATTAAAATGTGTATATTGTGGTTGTATTAGTAGTAAAGAAAGTGGTACTTGTGAACATTGCGGCGCGCCGTTGGTGGAGGATGAATATTAATATGGGTAATAAATTTAGATATACGATTGAGGTCGATGGCGCAACTGCCGCGATAATGATGGAAGAAGAATATGCTATGATATTTATTACTGGTGTGCTAGAAAAATATTGGGCGGACCCGCGCATTACTATTACTGTTACTAGGGAGCAAATAAAAGAATATGATACAAATTAATGCATCGCGCGCCATCAACGAAAATCATCTAATTGAAAATCGACGAAAAGTAAAGAGTATTCATAACGTTTTTCTTACTTGTAGCTGTGGGTCGCAGAGAGTAGAATCTACTGGAGTAGTTTATACTACATATCCTGCTTTATATGAATATATTTGTATGGAATGTGGTAGAGTAGAAACTTCTCGTGTTTCGTACCCATATCTAGATTATGAATACGAGGATGAAGACGATGAAAGTACGGAAGAGACCGATAGAAGTTGAGGCTATTTAGTGGACTGGAGATAATATAGATGAACTCCGTAATAGTTTCCCTGATTTTATTAATAATTCTTGGCTTGTGGGAAAGACACCAGAATTATTTCTTTATACTCCCGAAGGCAATATGCATGCTTCTGTGGGGGATTATATAATTATGGGAGTAGATAAAGAGTTTTACGCTTGTAAACCAGATAAATTTATAAAAACCTATGATATAATTGAGGAATAATTTATGCCAGATTATTTTAGAGCTGATTTAGATAATGAAAAAACTTTAGAAAATTTAGAACTAATTGATACTATAATGTCAATACAATCTCACCTTATGGATTGTTTAGAAGCTGAAAGAGCGCCAGCCGCATATATCCATGGGTATTGTAAAGCTATATTAGATTTTTCTACTCTTCTTTATAAGGAATTATAATAATGAAAACAGCTTTAATTATCTTAATATTTATTGTTTTCTGTTATGTGGCATTTGTTATAGGCTACCGCGCTGGATATAACGATGGATGCGAAGATAATATTCTCGAAGAGTTCGGAGACGAAATACAAAAAGAAGTAGAAAAAATAATTTAGGAAAGGAAAGATAAAAGAAATAAAAATACCGATTCTAAAATTTGAAAAATTCTAAAATTTATGATATAATTATTATAGAAAGAATAAGAAAGGAATCTTCTGAAATGTTAGATTTGGAAAAGGAACTCCTTAAAAGAACTTTTACCTCTATTAAAGAGGTATTGGATGATTACGGTTTTCCTAATCTTTATACTATCCGTAAGAAAGATATGGAGAACTGGTATAAAGATACTATTACTAATATTAATTTTGAAGATGTTCTTGATTCAGATAGCGGCCAAGGTGTATTAATTCGTATTAAAGACGGCTACGTTCGTGTTGAGTACGGTGCATCTAAAGTCGTCTTTATGAGCGATAAGGTAGATAATTGGGTATTTAAAGTACCGTATAAAGATTATGAATCTAACTACTGCCAAATGGAAGTAGAGATTTATGAAAACGCAGAGCGAGAAGGAGTAGAGGAGTTTTTCGCACCGTGTTATTTTCTAGAAAATTTTGACGGCGCGGCTATCTACGTTATGGCGCGCGCAGAAGTATCTTTCGATAGATTATATAGCGATTTATATGAGAGATTTTCTAGCGAAGGGCGCGCAGAAAACGAAATCGAAGATATGCTTATAGATATCGAAGATTCGGATGAGTACGTCGGTTGGCTTTTTCCCTATTACTCGGACTACGATTCTTTTGAAAAGTTCGTTGAGTTCCTTCGTAACTCTAATATTAATGACCTCCATAGTGGAAATATAGGTTATATTGGAGATAACGTAGTTTTAATAGACTATAGCGGTTACTTCGGTTAATCTAATTTTCCTAAATCCATAAGATATACTTCCTCTACCGGTGGCGCAATATTTCGGGGCATATCTGTCCTCCCTTACAAATTAGATATGTCGAGGAAGTATAGCTTATGGATTTAGGAGGTTAAAAGATTTTATGGTAGATAAGACTAATACGATAGAAGAAATTTTGCAGAAATTTCCATACCTATTAACGTTTTTCTATACCTTCGAGCTAAATAACGATATAGAATACGGAAAATTTTAGCGTTCGCGCACCTCTACGATAGAGGAATACGCTAGTAGTAACAGCGCGCAACTAATACGAATACTCAATTATTATATAAGTAGGAATTAGGATTCCTAAAAGAAAAGACTAGGTTAAATACCTAGTCTTTTTAGTTACGTTATATAATTTTTTGGAGTTCGCGCCATCTAAATAAAATAAGTACAAAAGTAGAGGACGAAATTTTCCAAAAAATTCTCTATTTTCGGAGCGCAATATTATATCTATATTTTAAAGGAATTTATAACGCTATAATTTTCCAAAAAATTTTTATCGTTCTAAAATTTTCCAAAAAATTCTCGAAAAAATTTCGAAAAAAATTTCCAAAAAAATTATACTAGCCGATATATAAATTTTACTTCTAATCGTAAAAAAGAAAAGAAATTAAATCCTATATATATTTAAATATATATTTAAATATATATCTAAATATATAACTAAATATATATTTATTGTATGGGTTTGCCTCGTGTAATACGCGAGCTATTTCTTTTTCCTTTTAAACTTAGGAAAGGGAATAACGAGAAAGAAAAATAGGTAGAAGATAGTGGAAAATATAGAGGTAAGGGAAAAACGGAAAGGGAGATAGAGGTTAGGGTAAGAAGGCTTAAGGTAGGTTAAAGATTTTTAAAAACACTTAGAAATATACAGATTACTCTAAAAATACATAAGTTGTCTCTGCCACAAAATTTTCTTAGATTCAAATTTTTATTCTAGCTATTTCTTTTTCCTTGATAAAACGCTTATTTTAACGAAGTTAAAATAAGAGTTTTCTATTTTTGACGAAGTCAAAAATAGACCTCTAATTGGGACTTCTATCTGCGTAGCTATTTAAATATATATTTAAATATATATAGGGGTCTTTCCTAGCTTTTTTCAATGCTTTGGAGCTTACTACTTTAAATATTTATTTTAATATTCTTTCTGTTTACTTATTACGGTAATAAGTGCGTTTTATATATTATAGAGTACAGAAATTTGGGACGGAAAATTTTCAAATTTATTATGCGATTAAAATTTGACAGAAAATAATACATAAATTTAAAAAATTGCAAATTTTAATCGCATAAAAAAAGAGAAGACTCGCGCCTTCTCTCTCGCTTATAAGCTTACGCCTTAACGTAGCCCTTCTGCTTGCCCTTGCCCTTCACGGCCACCTCAACGACATTGGCCAGGCCTTCCTTCGCAGCCATGCCCAGAAGGGAGTTAGCCTTCTGAATAGAAGTCACGCCGTCGATGCCGAGGTTATAGACCATGGTAGCGGTCATGGGCTCATCGCCCAGCTGCTCGACCAGAACCTCAACGATCTTAAGGTTCTCTTCCTGCTTGGGAGTCAGGGTGTTGCGCCGCTTCTCCAGGCCGGCATCAATCTGCGCGAGCTCCTTAGTCGCAAACGCAGTCGTCTCATCACTCAGATTCTTGTTAATAACAGCATCCAAAAATTCACGCTTAGTCATAGTAGTTACCTTTCTTGCGGTAGGTCGCAACCCATAATTTTTTATTTTCGGTGGGAGCTTTTTCTCTCCTCACTTTCTATATATATTATAGCAGAATTTTCCAGCTTTTTCAAACTTTCGCAGCTGCGAGTAAAATTTGACAACAGCTTTCGCAGCTTATTTGCAGCTCAGTAAAATTTGACAAGGCCGAAAATTTGCGCGCCCGCAAAATTTGCATACAATTAAAATTTGCATACAATTAAAATTTGACACGCGCGTTGTATATAATATAATACATAATATAGTATATAATATATAATTGCGCATAAATATACGGAAAAGAATGTATAATCGGTGAATACGTATGAATATTTGTATAAATTTGACAAAAAATAAATTTAGACGTACAACGTCTAAATAAAAAAGACGCTTGCGCGCCTTATAATCAATCGAGTTTTGTTATCTTTTCCAGACCTACGAATTGATAAACTTCAACCCAACTATATGAAGTTTTACATTTATCACACTCTCCATAATATACTTTAGATTCAAGACGCCCGGTATTAAAGTTAATATCTACATCTTCTTCTCTTTCATACGCCTTAAGGTTTCCATTACAAAGGGGGCAAAATCTTTTCATTCCATTCACTTCTTTCTTTTTTAATAAAGCATTACGGGCCTCAAGAACAGTGCTTGAATCATCAATGTGGCCATTTGAACAAAGCCTTCTCGCTACATCCCCAAGTTTTTCAGCCAAAGTTTTATATTTATCTACCATATAAGCCATAAATTTTTTTCCTTTCTTTCTTCTAATAGTGTATTACATCTAATTTTAGTAAATAGAAATACAATAAAGAATAAAAGCGATAAAAGTGCAAACTTGAGAAGTTCGAATAGTGATTGTTAAGTTTCTAAAATCAAAACTAAAATCAAAATGAAGGCCAAAGCAGGAATACGCCAATAATATACAAATAATAAGTTTCATATTTTTCTATTTCCTTTCTTTTTCTAAAATTATTATACCACTTTTATTAAAATAGTCAACCCTCTTATTTAGACGTAATACGTCTAAATAAAAAAAGAAGGAGTCCAAATCCTTCTTTTTTCGGGAAAGTTGGCAACCGCACTACCCTCCATCTACGTATAAATGGACGCCAACACTGTTTAAGGGGTTCGTCCCTACTAAATGAATCAGGTTTTGTTTTAGAGGACTTACCTTTAAGGGACCAGTCATTTGAGTCTACTGCGCGCCACGTCATTCTTTTTAGTCCCACCGTTTTTCCATTTAGTATTCCGTAGTTTAACATCTCACTCGTCAGTGTGTCTCCCCTTGGAACAAGTATAATATAACATATCTCTAAGAAAATGTCAACCCCACTATTTAGACGTATCACGTCTAAACATAATTTTAGGTCGGATTGCTCCGACCTATATTTAATTTATTCGTATTGTATAATCTTTTTTATATACACTTACGGTACTTGCATCAACCTCCAACAATACATCCTTTCCTTTTTTTACTTGCCACTTATTAGTAACAGTTCGTTTACAAATTTTAGGCGCGGATTCGTGAGAAGAAATACCACAACAGTTATCATATAAATATTTCAAAATCTCATATTCACAAATGCTATCTGCAAGTGCTGTATGTTCTTCTACAAAATTTTCATCCGCAATATATTTGAAAAAAGCTTCTGCGGTAGTAGAATAGTTGCCGCTTTCAGTAAAAAGATTATGAGATTCACAAAAATCTTTATATTCTTTTGTACTTGCGATATGGTTTATAGCAAAGGCCCGAATATCGTATATATCCACGTTATCAAAGGGGTTAGCGCATTTGTACCAGTCGCAATTAAAATTGAAAACTTTTTCGTCAAAATCGCTATTGAAAGCATAAGCTTTTGTTACACCATATTTGCGGAAGTCGTAGCGCATTTGCCGACAAATAAGGCCGAACTTTTCCATAGCTACTTGCCGAGCCCGCATACGGGTAACATATATGGGGCGCTTGTCGGCGTAATATGCAGATTGGAACAAGGGCAGGTTATGCCATACTTGCTCAACCACAAAGTCGCGGCGCTGGTAGATGGTATTGGTATCAATATCGGCAATAATATATCCGATATTATAGCAAAAAGGTTTATCAAGAGAAGTTGTTTCCGTATCAAATACGCAGATAGTTTCCATTATTTTAGGGTTCCTTTCGTTTCGTTCTATAGGTATTATACAGTATAGAAGATAAAATTGCAAGACCTTTTTCCAAACTTTTTTTAGACGTGATACGTCTAAATATATCTAAGGGAGATTTCTCTCCCTTATGGCTACTCCTTTTTCTTTTCGGCTTTCTTTTCGGCTTTCTTGCGCTTTTCGTCCTGATGGAACGTATACGCCTGCGCCGCCTCGAAGGGATCATAACCGCTACCATCGCGAGGACCTTTCGGAATCTTCAAAACGATTTCAACGGCGCCTTCTTCTCCGTCCTCTACGATGGGAACCGCAAAAGTATTGGAACCTGTTTGGAGGACATCGAAGCCAAAGGACTTCAAAGATTCGGTAATGTGGAAAACGAGAGTTTCACGAGATTTTTCACCGATTTTCTTTTGTGCCATATTGGGAACTCCTTTCTTAATTTCTATATAGAGTATACACCACAAGTTAAAAAATGTCAAGAACTTTTTTTAGACGTTGTACGTCTAAACAAAAAGGGGAGAAGGGGAAAAAACTCCCCTTCTCGGTTACAGACTGTAACCCTTCACGATGCGCTTTCCCACAATCACATCAGAAACCTTAATGCCGGAGATGCGCTTGCAGACGGAGGTAGCCTTAGAAGTGCTGTCGATGCCCTCAACCGCATCCCGGATCTGGGAGGCCGTCCGCACCGTATGGTCACCCAGCAGGGTGGTCACAGCGTCAACGAGGGGCGCGTCCTCGGAGTTGCGCTTCTCCTTAGCCCTCATCGCCCGACAGGCGGCTTCGGCGGCCATCCTCTCAAGCTCGGCCTTGGCCTTTTCGGCCATCTCCGCGGTCACGACCGCACCCTCGGTAGTAGCAGTAAGCAGTTCCTTAATCGTCATAGTTTTGTTTCCTTTCTCGTTTTTAAGGGTTTTCGTTCCCTAATTTCTGTATTTATTATATCATGATCGGCGTCGGTTGTCAAGGGGTTTTTCAGATTTCTTTGAAAAATTTTTTCGGCTGATTTCTTGCGCCCTCTTGGCGGTTCATCTACCCCGCCCCTTGACGACCTTCTTTTCCTTTAGGGAGCGTCGGTCTTTGTTTGACTTCCCCTTGGAACAATTACATATTACTATATTTTTAGGAAAAAGTCAATCCTTATTTTTAGACGTAGTACGTCTAAAGAGAAAAAAGGGAGAATTTTCTCCCCTTTTTTAACCGAAAGCAATCGTGAAAGCTTTCAAAATATTGTCGATAAGTTCGGCTGTATAATTATTCGTTATCACAACCTTCGCAGTTTTAAATGCGGGATTCATATAGTGAAGATTGTCGGGGTCGGTGATTAAGGTCGTTTGTTTCATATCGAAAGCGCTGAAGATTTTCCCGCAGTTCCCGCCGTAGTGATTAGAAAAAGCATCTCCATCGAACAGAATGATATTATAGTTGCAAGTGTTCGGCTTCTGTAACTTCATCAAAATCTCTTTCATATTGTCGGGAACATCATTTCCGCCGTTGGCTTCCAATACTCTTTCTCTAACGCTTTCGCACAAATGAAAGCTTGTATTAATGAAGGCAACATCCATGGAAAAGTTGCGGTTTTTGCGTTCGATCTCCGTGAGTGCCGCAAGGATTCCGTTCACTAAGTCTTGATTGTTCCAAAAACTGCCGGAACTATCAATAATCAGATTCAAATGGCAAGTGCCGAACTTGTTGTTGCCTTGCGTTGCCATACTACGTTCAAAATACCGATAGTCTTTCCGGACAACCGCCCTCGGATTAAAAACTCCGGAATAGGCGTTAATGCCGTTGCCGCTCTTATTCTTTTTGTTAAAGTTGGTGATGATGATTTCGGCGGCTTTTTGGAAATCAGTAACCTTTTTTGCGTTCCTTGCATTAAGGTTTGTGGTTTTTAGAGTTTTTTCGATGATTTTTTTAACATCTTCAAGACTCATTTTCCCTTTATGCGGAGTGCCACTTTGGGGAGTTTCTTTTGTTTTGGTACTTTCGCCTTCGGTTTTTCCGGCTTTTTTCTTGCCCTTGCCTTCGCCTTTTGCGGAAGAATTATTCTGACTTTTGGGAGTTTCTCCTTCTTGCGGTTCTCCTTCTCCGTCTTTCGGCTGAAAAGCTCCGGGATTTTTCGCAAACTTATTTGCGATTTTCATCCACAATTCGTTTATATCATGTTCGTATTCTGAAACGTTGGGAGAGCCGTTCCAACGCTCCGATAAGCGATTAATAGGAGCATATCTTTCCAGCATTCTTTCAACTTCTGCTTCAATATCGGCAGGGCCGACCCGAAAACGTACAGCATTGAAAAATGCAGACCGACAGTCCGTGGCTTTCGGGGCGTGACCACCGAAAATATCGTGCAACTGTTTGCGAAAGTCTACTTCATGGTAGAAATCATTCAAAACGGTTTCGATTCTTTCGTCTTCAAAAACATTCACTTGAAAGTTATTATTCAAAGCTTTTGCAGGGGTGAGAATCGCATGGGAAACTTCATGGTAAAGCATGGAGCGTACAGCTTCTTCTTCGCTACAAGTGGAAGTTTCGGGCATAGAATCGAAGCGGCGGGCGATGATGGGATAAGACACAACAATCTTATCCTCCATGGGGCTATAAAAGGAAGTTTCTTCCTTTTCGTCAAGAGTGGTTTCGATTCTGCGGCCCGTGTAAAAACCGATAGGAAGGGTTTTCAGAATCGAATCGCACTTCGCAAAAGTTACTTTCATTTTTCAGATTCCTTTCTTTTTTCTTTCCTTGGAACAATTATAGTATACCACTTTTTACAGAAATTGCAAGACTTTTTTCCGAAATAATTTAGACGTAGTACGTCTAATAAATCCGGCAATTGCCGGATATTTTTAGATATTGTCCCACCCGGCAACCGCTTTTGCCAACTGTTTTGCGGAAAGGACAAATTCCTTTGCGGAAGAGCAACGGTCAACCAAAGGTTCGGGCAAACCGTACACCATACCGCCCAAAGAAAGATTCATTGTGCCGATGATTTGGAAACCTTCGTTGATATGGACAGGACGGTTTTTGTAGTAAAACTCCGTTTTACCATCCACGATGCCCTGCAAGAACCGCAAGGAATCAAAGGGCAAGAGGTTAATTTCATCGAGAACAATCGTCTTTCCCTGTTCCATGCACTCCCAAAGCAAGGAAGGATTGAAGTCGGGGTTGCCATCAGTAAAGACGAAATCTTCCATAAGGTCGGAAGGCAACATAGAACTATTGCAAACGATACAACGATTTTCGCTTTCTTCCTGCGCGATGGTAGTCTTGCCAGTGCCAGCAGGCCCAAAGTAGACCTTGAAGCGGTTGTTGATATGGGAAGCAGGAGCGCCATACTGGGCGATATTTTCCACAATCTGCGAAAATTCGGCGCTCTTAACCTTCTCCACGACTTCCTTGATATAGGAAGAATCCATCAGCGCAAAATAATTGCTAACGTATTCAATGGCGGCCTTCTTGCTTTTGCAAGCCATAAAAGCGAAAGTGTTAGCGAAGCGGAAGGAAGGAGTGAACGAGAACTCGGAAAAGAAGTCCATGAGGTGCTGGATACCTTCGAGCAGAATTTCCTTCGGGTCGGGAGCGGGAGCGGGTTCGGGAGCGCTCATAGTATCCTGAGCCTGCTCAGACCAACCGAATACGTTGGGGAAAGTACCGTTAGAAATAGCCTCCATGAGAACCGCATCACGAGAAGAACGGTCAATGGACTTTAAGGCTTCGTACATGGCCTTATACTTCTCATACATAGGGTTGGAAGTTTCCACGGTATAGGGAGTGCAACCCACCTTGCCATAATAGGCATTATCACTCACTCTTTTGGTCATCGTCATGTTTTCGTTGCAATACATTTTTCTTTTCTCCTTTTTGTTTTGTTCTCTGTTCCCTTGGAACAATTATAGTATACCACAAAGTAGAAAATTTGCAATACCTTTTTAAAGATTCTTTTTAGACGTAGTACGTCTAATTTAGGAAAATAAAAAGGGACTTAGAGAAGTCCCTTCAAGGTTTCGATGATATTTTCCACATCGTAGGCTGTTCCAGTCCAAGCCTTGCGGATTCCTTCATTGTCATCAAAGAGGATACCATCGGGCTCTTCGGCGGTTTCATGCTTCGGCACTCCGTAGGAGGTATAATGGAATTCATCCCAGTTTACCGAAGGGAGGTGGATATGTAGCCATTCGAGCTTTGCGGCCGATACAGCTTCGTCATATTTTTCGGTAGACACCTTAGACCCCCAAGTGATAACGCCCAGGCGATAGCCGTTTTTCTGCAACTTGTTCAGAAGGCGGGCCAGCGTAGAGAACCGCATAAGCGGGCGAGCCTCGGCATAGGGAGAAGCATCAAAGGCCCGAAGTTTGGAAAGCCAATCGGGAACCCCATAGAGGTCGGCAATCGTTCCGTCCATATCGAAGTAAATAGTCATTTTTTGAGTTCCTTTCGTTTTTCTATGTATAGAGTATAACCGATTTTTGGTAATTTGTCAATCTCTATATTTAGACGTAGTACGTCTAAAATAAAAAAGAAGGATTACTCCTTCTTCTTTTCTGTCTTCTTCTTTTCTTTTTCTGCCTTCTGTTCGCACTTGAACGTATAGTCTTTCGCGTCTTCAAAAACGTCGTACCCCGAACCGTCACGCGCGCCCTTGGGAATTTGGAAAACGATTTTTATGGATGTTTCTTCTCCGTCTTCAACGGCGGGGATACCATATGAACCAGACGCAACTTGCAAAACATCATATCCTGCGGCGGTCAATGCGGTTTTGCAAATCTCCATAATTTGCGAACGAGTGGTTTCACCGATTTTTTTGGTTGCCATTTTATGACTCCTTCCTTATTTTTCTAATATAATTTTATCATAAAATTTGAAAAAAGTCAAGTTTTAATTTTTATCTATTTCCCATTCATTAATATCATACCAATCCATAGCCATAGATTCAAAATCTTTTCGGTCGCGTTCGATGGCTTGATTGGCTTTCGCTTCAGTAGAATACACGCCTAATACATAAGTATCTTCATAATCAACTCCACAAGTAACGACGAAAACTTTCATTTTTTGTACTCCTTTTCTTTTCTAAATATAGTATAACAAAAGACTTTTTAAAAGTCAATACTATTATTTAGACGTATGACGTCTAAGAAAGAATTAAGGGAGAATAATCTCCCCTTATTTTTACTTCTTCCACCCTCTCGGCAATTTTTCCATCTTTTTGTGTTGGCGGCAACAATGCACGAAAATTTTATATTCTATCATAACATCGGCCAATCCCGTGTGTTCTTCAGAAAAACTTTCATCGTTAGTAATATAACGGTAAAGAATTTCGGCGGTTGCTCTTGGTCTGTTTGTGCTTCTCATATATCCGTTGGCTTTTGCCCACTTAATATATGTTTTTTGCTTGCAGATGGTGTCTTCGGCCATCGAAAGAGTGTCCCAAACTGGGATACCATAAGGAAGAAAATACCGATATTTGGAAGAAGTAAACCATCTTTCCGTGGTGTTGACGGCGCGGACATCGAATCTTGCATTATGTGCGATGATAGCTTTTACGTTATATTTTGCACAAAGATTTTCAATATGGCGGCGGGCGGTATTCCAACGAACCATGCGGCGCTCCCCATTTTTGAGCTGTTCTTCATACATGGGAATTTTTTCAGCATAGTAAGCGGTCTGCATGAGGTCAGCGCATAGGACGAAGGTCTCATAGATTATGAAGGAAAAGGTTTCGTATACGTTGCCCTGTTTGTCATGGATGGCGCCGCCAATATCATATACGATGGGGTCTTCAAGGGAATTGGCGGTTTCGGTGTCGATCGTGAGGTAGTAATTTTTGGGCATTTCGTTTTGTTTCCTTTCATTTACTATATAGAGTATAAACGATTTTTTGTAAAAAGTCAATAAGAAAACTTAGACGTGTTACGTCTAAATAAAAGGGGAATAATCCCCTTTATTTTATCTAATAATCAATTCCACATCAGGAATAAGAGTAATCGAATCATACAAGTTATAGATATAACCCTCACCATCTTTAAGGCTGATGCAGTTGGTTTGTTCATCGGGAAAAGGATTTATTTTCATCAGAATATCTCCGTCTTCGTCGCGAAAAACGTCACCAGTTTCAAGGTCTTCAAAAGTTTTTTTGGCATTGGGGGAATGGTCGGTAATTTTCATTTTTTTATTTTCCTTTCTTTTATTTTCTACATTGATTATACCAAATAATAGGAAAATGTCAAGACCTATATTTAGACGTATTACGTCTAAATATAAAAAGGGAGAAGAATCTCCCATACTTTAGGTTTCGACCATTGTGTCGCCGTCGGCATTATAAATACCATATACTTTATCAATATCACGGTCGCTAAACTCGATAACCCTGATAAGCTCTTCGGCGAGGGCATCGGCTTCGTTCTTTTCCCAAAACTCTTCGGTTGCGAGAAGGGCAAACTTATCATCGACTTCAAGTTCAATTTCGGTGGTCTTGGCTACGGTTGCGGTAATTTTCATTTTTTTCTTTTTCCCTTTCTTTATTTTCTATATTGATTATACCAAATAATAGGGAAATGTCAATATCTATATTTAGACGTATTACGTCTAAATAAAAAAATAAAAATAAACCGGAGGAAGGGGAAACCTCCGGTTTATTTTTTACGGGTTAAAAGCTGTAACCCTTGACAACTCGGTTGCCAATGACAACCTCGGACACCTTCAAGCCCGGGATGGACTTGAGAATGTAGGTGGCCTTAGAGGTAGAGTCGATGCCGTCAATGGCATCCTTGACCTCGGCGGCGGTGAACACCTTCGCATTGGTCTGCAGAAGGTTCGTGACAGCTTCCACAAGGGGAGCGTTCTCAGCGGCCCGCTTCTCAGCGGCCTTGGAGTTGCGGCTCTCGGCGGCCTTGTTGTGCTTCTCCAGAGCTTCGGCGGCGAAAGCGCAGAGGTCGGGGTTCATCTCACCATCGGCGATGGCGGCAAGGAAGGCAGGATAAGTGTACGTCATTTTTTTTGTTTCCTTTCTCGTTTTTAAGAGTTTCGTTCTCTTTTTTCTGTATTTATTGTACCATAGGTTTGGGAATTTGTCAAGAGGTTTTTCAAACTTTTTTGAAAAATTTTTTCGAGGAGATTGTCGTAAAACTCCGCTTCATGAGATGGTGGTCAATCCGCAAGTCCTTTTTTGTTTATCGCCCCTTGACTTTCCCTTGTCCCTTGGAACAATTATAGTATAACACATTATGGGAAAATTGCAAGAGGTAAAATTAGACGTATTACGTCTAAATAATAAAAGGAGCCGAAGCTCCTATTTTTACAACAAGCACAGGATAGGGATGTAATCAGTGCTGTTTCTCTTTTCCCATGTTTCATACTCTCTTACTACGTTAACAGCCATTATCATGGGCTCCTTCACACTCACATCACCCTCATCCCAGGAGAAGCCCATCGACTCAACCTTGCCGAGCCCTGACGGAGCGTACTGGTGAGCAATGATGTCACCATCACACCAGGGGAATCGGAGCTGGTATCCGCCCAGGCAGTCGTTGATAGTGTATGGGACTTTTTCTTCATCTAAGATGTTGGTGATGCCGAGAATGGCCTGCGCATAGACGATGCGGTTTTGGAGTTCCTTGGCGGTGAGTTTTTCGTTTTCCATTGTTTGTTCTCCTCTCAATTTCGATACCTAATTTTACCATGTATTTGGGAATTCGTCAATAGTTTATATTAGACGTATCACGTCTAAATAGAAAATAGTGAAAGGCGCATTTTGTAAATAGTAATGCGCCTTTCAAGTCAAAATAAATTTTATATTTCAACAATTTTAGTTTTAGTGTTGCTAAGGTGGGATTCCACTAAATTTTTGTACCGGCTTCATCATCTTTTCTTTTCCTCTCTCATTTCTTACAAGTACATTATAACGAATAAAATGAAATCTGTCAATACGTTTATTTAGACGTATAACGTCTAAATATTCCGGCTCGCGCCGGATAAATTAGATTTATGGTCGCTTTTCCTCAATAAGAACCGTATCTTGTATGCCATAGTAGATGATACGGCGGAGACCATCTTCACCCTCAAAAAGAATATAGTTTGCGTCTCCCTCATGTCGGGTTTCAATATCCACTTTGCCTTCATAGTGGTATATGAGTCTGCCGTCTTCGGCGGTGATGGTGATTTCTCGGTTCAAACCGCCTTCCATATTAGAAGTGTAATCCTTCATAGCACGCTGACCATTAGCGGTATTGTTATGCCACCAAGAAAGGCCGATCATAAGAATTACGCAGAAGAGAATCGTTGCGATACAAAGGCCGAAGCCCCAACCTTTTTCATCGTCAACAAAGATGCTATATGCCGCGAGGCCAGTACCGAAAAAGAAGATGACCGCGATGATAACCCAGTTACCGATAGTGAGTGCCATAATTTTTTGTTTCCTTTCTTTATTTTCTAAATAGAGTATACTACTAAAGTTTCGTTTTGTCAATACTTATTTTTTAGACGTAATACGTCTAAATATAAAATTGGGAGAAAACTCTCCCAAAATATTTTATACAAGATTTAAATTCGCGTTGGGGTAATAGTTAACGAAATCATTTTGAAGGAAAGAAATAAACGAATAACCGCAAAGAGAAACAGAATTTACGGCGAAATCGCAACTTTCTTCTTTGATACTGTCGGTTTTCATATAGAGTTTTTCTTGAAAAGAGAAGACACCACCAATAGGAACATCGGAGAATCTTGTGAGGTTGCCAGTAGAATTAACTTTCATTTTTTTATCCCCCTCATTTGGTATACCTTATTCTATTATATAAAAGGAAAATTGTCAACTATTTATTTTAGACGTGTTACGTCTAAACAGAAAATTGGGAGAAATTCTCCTAAAATATTTTAGCAATATGCAAGTGCCATATTTCTCCAGCACAGAACGGAAATTTGTTTGCAGGCTCTGCCAATTTCCATAGCTTCTTTTTTTGTATTTACGCGGCGGCTTTTGTCTACGTAGTAGATTCCTCCAGCGTACCAGATCCCGCAGTTGCCGCCATAGGCTTTCACAGCTTTGATTGCTTCGCGGGCTGTATGGGCTTCGATGCCTTCCGTGGCGACCTGCCATCCGGACTTATAGGAGATTTTGCGGCCCGCCTTAAGAGTCAAACCGTCGTTTTCGGAAAGTTTGCGGATCGACCGAATGTTAATCATTTTTCTTTTCCCCCTTCACTTTATGCTTAATTTTACCATGTAAGGGAGAAATTGTCAATGGTTTATTTTAGACGTACCACGTCTAAATATAGTTTATTGTTAATTTTCGGAAAAGTTTTTATAATCTTTTTTATGCTTCTCTTTTCGAGAATATTTTTTTCTATCTTTTTCAATTCGTGTATACGGTTTAACTCCGCCCCAATCTCCACGAATTTTTTGCAACGCGCGCAGTTGTGCGTTAGATATATTTTTCATTCTATATTATTCCTATTCAATAAATCTTTAATAAGATACTTGGGACAATCTCCGAAAGATTCATAACATTTTGGGCAATCTTCATTTTTGCATTGTTTTTCTATAAGAAATTTTAGAAATTTCCCGACAATATAAAAATCATAATTATCCATAGTTTACCCCACAATCCACAAAATTTCCATAAACATCCAAAAGAAAAAGGCACAAATTGGGAGACTAATCGCCCACCACAAAAAGGACCCGGTGCGAAGGTAGAATTCTTTAGAAAAAATACGGATAATCATTTTTTTTATTTCCTTTCTTTTACTATAATATTATTATACTTATTTAAGGCAACTTGTCAATAATTATTTTTAGACGTGTTACGTCTAAGAGAGTTTTGGGAGAAAAATTCTCCCAATATTTTTAATAGGTATCGTATCCCATGCGTTCGGCTTCTTCGTCCGTATAAATTCCACGGCATTTCACCGTTTCGCCCCAAAAATATTCGCCTAAAATTTCATCGGCTTCTTCCCTGTTGTTGGCCTGCACAAAAAACATTTCACCTTCGTATTCGCCGTTCATAATTTCAAACAGATAATTTTTCATTTTTTATTTCCCCTTTCGTTTTTCTCTAATATAATTATACTATAAAATTTAGAAAATTGCAAGTTTAATTTTTAGACGTGCTACGTCTAAAACGAGGGCTCAAGCTTGAGCCCGAAAGGAGCTTACGGTTCCCAGTAACGAACGTAGCGCCCACCACCCGCAGCGACCAGCGCGCAGGCCTTCTCCAGCGCGTCAGCGCCGTCGAAGTGCTCCACGACCTCCTTGCCGCGCATCACGTCCACACCACGGGTAACATCGAAAGCGAAAGCAGTAGTCATAAGAACCTCCATGGGAGCGGCGCCCTTCTGTCGCCCGCCTCTCTGATTGTCTTAAGTATACCACGATCAACCCTAAATTGCAAGAGGGCAACTTAGACGTACCACGTCTAAATATACAATCTTGTATATATATGCAATATAAGTGTATATTTATACATAGCTATAAAAAAAAGAGGGCTTGCGCCCTCCTATTCATGCTGCCCATCTTTCCATACTCTTTTTAGCTACCAGCGCCATTTTGTAATAGTCATTAGCTCTTTCCAACCAGTCAGCAGCCCAGCCGGGACGGTCCATATGTCGCCTATTGATAGCAAGCGCAAGGCACTTCTTAAAGGACTCCATAGCCCATTCATACTGCTCTTTGTAGCCTGCATAGATACTTGCTTTCACGATTGCGAAATTATCCATTTTCATATCCTCCTTTTATATTTCATAGGCGGGGCGGGCGTTGTACCCGCCCCAACTTAGTTCCTTAGAATTTGCCGTCATTCTCGAAATAATCTTCAAGAGTCATGATACAGTTACTATACAGCAGGTCCAGCAGGGCGAACAGTTTGGCCCCATGGGGTTTATTCTGTTTAGCGTTCCAGAAGGTTTGAATGGTGGTCTTCATTTCCCCGGCGGTGGACCGTTTGGAACGGATAAGGCCGACAGCGTTCAAGCAGTCAATGAAAGTGGCCCGTTCCATTACAAAGCCTTCTTGACGGGTGATAGTTTCGTTCATATCCACAACGGGCACATACACAACGTACTTAATGGAACTGTTCAAGAGGTAGTCCAGTTCCCCGGCGCCCGTCTTGACTTCGTAGCACTTGCGCGCCCGCCTGAAGTCAATCTTGCCCTGTTTGGCTACAATGGCCTTTTGATTAAAGGCGGCCTTTAAATCACGTTCGAAGGTTTTGCCCATCATGCCGGAGTCGGTGATCTTGTAATTGTAGTTCGTCATTTTTTCTTTCCCCTTTGTTTTGTTTTTCCCCTTCGGGATGTCTATACTATACTACTTTCTTTTAGACGTGTCAACAGTTTTTTGCACTCATCTATGAACAATCTATGAACAAATTATTAACAATTCAGGAACAGACACCGAAAATATATAATGTATAGGGAGTTCCATTATACAGTATAAAGTACAAAAATTTGAAGTACCGACTTTGTATGTTTATGCAAAAACCCGGGGTATATTCGCGGATATGCACGATTTTCTGTATAATTATGCAAGCGCCCTGGAACATTTTCTCTCTGAAATCAATTTTTCAAAATAGCTATCTCATCTACCTTATCTATCTAAAATTTCCCCACGGAGACTTCTATTTTTTAATATTGCTAAAATTTGCATTCGCAGAAATTCTATGATATAATATATACATAAGGGTAGGTCTATCTACTCTATTTTAGTTGTCCCCTACGCTAAAAACTATATCGCGTAGCGAAGGAGGTTATAATAATTTAATATATATGGAAGAAAATAAAATATATAATAAATCTCGTTCTAATCGTTTAAACCTAAATTTTAATTTAGCTTATATAGATGAACGCCGCGATTTCGTAGAAGAATATCTAGCGAAGCCATAGTTTGAGACTAATCCCCCTACGGCTTCTGAACTCGAAACTATTGCTAATTATATCCTATGGGGTAAAAATCGTTCTACCGATAAAAATATAGTTCAAGAAGGCTCTATCTAGATTGCTACCCGTGCGGGACTCTGGGATAGTAACGCTGCGAAAGTCGAATCTCTCGATTCCCTATTAACCCAACCCGGCTTTACCGAGCAACAAATATTATCCACAGAAGCTCCTCGTTATAAGTATCCAAAAGAAACTTTTAGTCGTTCCGCCGCTCGACGCACCGCTAGCCCTGAAGCCCTATCTATTCTAGAATAGCTATGGAGAGAAATAGATTCTCTTGACCTCGAACTTAACTATTACGACCTAATCCATGGTAAGCGCGTTAAACCGCCCCGCGAGGAACTTCTAGTTCTTTTCGATGAAAACGCGCAACAATCTTTAAAAGAGTCTGCCGCGCATTTAAATTAGTTTTAGTATCTAAAAAAACGCCATTTACTCGTCGAACTAAGAAGAGAATAGTATACTATAAAAGACCTATATCGCCCAATTAGATCCCTACACTCAGCGCCTTCTACGCAATTACCTCAAACTATATCTACTATTGAAACCGACTATCCGGTTGCACCCGTTGGTTTAATAGGGGGGGTAGGTATCTAGGAAAAGCTTTTCCCAAAGGACCGTTATCCTATACCATCCGATTTTACCCAAGAAGAATTAAAGTCCGTCCTATAGTTTTATTGGACTCGCGCCCTCTAGACTAACGTCTACGATTTTCGTAATCCAGACCACGTAGGTAAAACCTTCGAACAATTTCAATAGCTTAACTCCGAGCGAAACGACGATATTTTATCTAATTCTAATTCTTTTTTAGATACTCTTTAGTTTTATATTGCGCGAGCTGACTTAAGCGATACCCAACGCGAAATTCTCGACCTTAAATTACGAAAAGTATCTAACCCAGATATCGCGCAATATATAAATAAAAAATACGATAAGTCTTATACTATTAATTATATCTCGACTATATTCCGTTAGAAGATAATTCCGTAGATATGCGCGGCTGCTCAAATCCATGCTGAGATAATCGAGAATCTAACTTTCCCGGAAAACTTTAAAAAGTGTAAGACGTGCGGCAGAATACTTTTAATTAGTCCCATAAACTTCGTGAAGAAATCTCGTTCTCCCGATGGCTACTCTGCCCAATGTAAGATTTGCGACCGTGAGGCAAGAATAAAATCTAAAGATAAAATTAAAAAGCTAGACTAAATTATTTAAAGTTACATATCTAACTATATACTTTATTTAGAAGGCGCGGACCGCGAAAATTTATACGACTCGCGCTATATAATGGAGGTACTAACCTTTATGATTTTTAATTTAAAAGATAAAACTAAATATAAATATCCTGAATTTAGTAATGCGCTCCTTCATATCTCTCCCCAAGAGTTATTAGGAGTTGCGAGTGTATTAAGGGTAAATTTATATACTGAAGAAAAAGACGAGCAAGACCATTTAATTCCAAAAGACGGATTAATAATTATAGGAGAAATTCTTTCTAAGTACGAAACTCTAAATAGAGACGCGCGCCGCAACTTACTTAAAATAGTAAAATAGGCAGGTAAAAAGTAATATGGGTTTACAACCGAAAATACCCGTTAAGCGTTATTCTTTTACTTAGAAGCTCTGCGCGCGGTGCGGCAACACGTACGGACCCGATGCTTTTTCTCCTACATCATCTCTTTTCTTTCCAGATAAGACTCTTCCTATCTGTAATAACTGTATAAAAGAGTTTTTGGTTTCTGAAGATTTTAGTTGGGCCGCCATTGATAAGCTTTGCTAGATGGCGGATATTCCTTTTATTCCACGTGAGTGGGAACGCTTACGGGATTAGAATGGGGATGATACTTTTCCTGTATATGCACGTGTCTTTCAGTCCCAGGAATATGAAAGTATTGGATGGGATGACTATTTTAAAGAATTTAAAGCTTTAAAAGAAATAGGCCTTATAGAAGATGAATTACCTTTACTTAGCGATGAGAAGTATGATGCTCTCTCGCATAAGTGGGGAGATAATTATAGTAGAGAAGAACTTATTTATCTCGAAGACTTATATAATGGTATGCTTGCGACGCAAAATATTAATGGCGCTCTTCAAGTCAAATAGGCTCAATAGCTTTGTAAGATTTCGTTAGAGCTCGATTCTCGTATTCGTCAAGGGGTTGATTTTGATAAGTTACTTGGCTCTTATGATAAATTAGTTAAGGTCGCAGAATTTACTCCGAAAAATGCGAAGAACGCAAATGATTTTGATAGTGTAGGTGAACTTATACATTGGCTTGAGAAGAGAGGCTGGGTTAATAAGTTTTATGATGATGTTACAAGAGATGTAATAGACGAAACTATTAAAAATATTCAAAATTATAATTAGCGTCTTTATATTAACGAGAGCGGTATAGCAGAAGAAATTAGTCGTCGTACAGAGTAGCTTAAGAGCGCGAATCGTATTGAAGAAGATAATTTTTATGGTCTTAATAAGACTTACGATTTAGATGAATACGATAATGAAGGGTATGAATAGCTTTTAAAGGCAGATAATGAATTTAAAGAGGAGTTAGAATAATGGGGAATAAAAGAATTGTTTTGACTTCTTTATTGCGCGCGCAGACAGATGTATAGGTTTACAAACGAGAAAATATACCTTTGGAAAAGGGAGTAGTTTTAACGGAGCAATATCTAACTAATATATAGGATTTGCTAGAGAAATATATGAATTTCTTTACGGCATACCCGGATATATTCTTGGATATTATCGCACCAACTGATGCTTAGATTAAACTATTTCCTTATTAGCGTATATTCTTGCGCGCGGTCATGCGGTTTAAGAACGTTTACGTTACTGCGTGCCGTGCGTTTTCAAAATCATTCATTACTATTCTTGGAATGGTATTGTAGTGTATTTTTATGCCGCGTACTAAACGATTTATTTGCGCGCCCATGAAAGCACAGGCGGCGCAAATTGCGAAAGAAAAGTTAACCGAAATATTCCGTGCTTGGCCGTTATTGCGTCGTGAGGTAATAGGTGGAGATTTAACAGAAGTACCCGGTAACTATGGGAAAGATTACGTAACATTGCGTTTTCGTAATGGAAGCTAGTTTGACGTGGTTGGCGCACTTGAAAGCTCATTGGGCGGCCGTCGTCACGGGGGATTACTAGATGAAATTAAGCTTCATGATGAGGAGTTAGTTAATACCGTCGTACTCCCTCTTATGAACGTATCTCGTCGTTTACCTGATGGAACGGTTAACCCGAAAGAACCCAATTAGCAATAGATATGCGCGACCTCTGCTTGGTTAAAGACTAGTTTTGCATATATTAAACTTATAGATATGTTTGTTGATTCTATTATTAATCCAAATTCTACTTTTGTATTTGGATGTGATTATAGAGTGCCGGTTATGCATGGACTTCTTGCGCGTGACTTCGTTAATAAACTTAAGATGAGCCCTTCTTTTAATGAAGAGACTTTCGCGCGAGAATATTTATCTATTTGGACCGGTGGCGGAGATGAATCTTGGTTTGATTTTGATAAACTTTAGCGTTATAGAAAAATTAAAAATCCGGAAAAGCACGCAAATTTTAGAGTCGGTTCAAATTAGTATTACTTAATTTCAGTGGACGTTGGGCGGCTTTCCGACCAAACTGTTGCTTGTATTTGGCGCGTTAATATTGTTCAAGAGAAGCATTATGCGACTTTAGTAAATATTTTTGTGCTTGGCAGGCAAGCAGAGAAAAAGACCTTCCAAGAACAAGCTATTGATATTAAGCGGCTGGTTAATGATTTTTAGCCAAAAGAGGTAGTAATAGATTGTAATGGTTTAGGCATTGGATTAGCCGACGTTATGATTTAGACCCAAATAGATGATAATGGCGTAGAATATGGGCCTTTAGGTTTCTTTAATAATGATGATTATAAAAAGATTTAGCCGAAGGATTGTCCTACTATACTTTATTCTCTTAAAGCTAACGGGCCACTCAATTCTAAAATACACGGTAATGCTTATACTCGTGTTAATAACGGACTTGTGCGTTTTCTTATCAAAGAATAGGATGCGCGCAGTATGCTATTAGCTACTAAGACTGGTTAGAGAATGTCTTTGCGTGAACGAGTAGAACGTTTATTACCGCATGAGATGACCACTAAACTTTTTGAGGAGATGGCAAATCTTCGATTAAAGCGTGGTGGCACGGGACTAGATATAGTCCTTGAATAGATAAATGCGCATTATCCAAAAGATAAATATTCCGCATTTGCTTATGGATTATGGCGCATTAAAGAACTTGAGGAAGAACAATTTAAGCGTAAGCGGAGATTTTCTTCCGGGCCTGAACGGCAATTAGTCTTCTTTACGGGAGGAATGTAAATGACAAATAAACTTGATTTTGCTCTCTTTTAGAAGGCGTAGGGAGAAATGGTAGCTACTTCAGATGCTTTTTGGAAGAAGTCCTATGGTAGTATAACCGGTTGGAATGAAAGAGCCAAAAAGTATACAATGGAAGAAGTTGCTGAAATCATCAGTTCTGGTTCAAAAGAAAGATAGCGGTTGCTTTCTTTGCATTATTTTTATCGTGATGGATTATACCGTCGTATTCTTATATATTATTCAACGCTTTTGAAATACACAGGGCTTTTAATTCCTAATAGTGATAAGCTCAAGAATCTCTCCAATTCCAGTACTATCAAAAAGTATAATAAAGCGCTTGACTATGTTGAGAATATGAAACTGCCTACTTTATTAACAGATATTACTTGTAAGGTGTTAATAAACGGGGTATATTATGGTATTATTCTTACTAATGATAAAAATAATTTTGCTATTATGGATTTACCGTTTAATTACTGCCGCACTCGTGCGAAAGATTGGGCTGGTAATGATATAATAGAATTTAACGTTTCTTATTTTGATAGCATTGTAGACAAAGATTCAAAAGAATATGCATTGAAAATTTACCCGAAGATAATTACGACTTATTATAAGAAATGGGTTAAAGGTACAGTTCCAAAGGATGACCCTTGGGTTATTGTACCTACTAAAATTGGCGTATGTTTTTATATGTTTGATTGTCGTCCTTTCTTTTTAACTATTATTCCAGCTTGTATTAATTATGATAATGCTGTTGAGACTGATAGAGAAAGGTAGTTAGAAGAAATAAGAAAGATAATCGTTCAAAAAATTCCGCATCTTACAGATGGTGGATTATTATTTGAACCAGAAGAAGCGCAAGTAATTCACAAAGGAACCGTTGGTATGATGAGAGGTAACAAGAACGTTTCTGTTCTTACTACTTATGCAGACGTTAGTGCTGTAGTTTCAAATACTGCGAATGAAAATGCGAATAATGTATTAGAAAAGAGTATTCAAAATCTTTATAGCTAGGCTGGTGTAAGTAGTTAGTTATTTGCGGCAACTGGTAATTTAAGTATTGAAATTTCAATTAAAAATGATACTGCTTTAATGATGTTTTTAGCTAATAAATTTAGTAATTTTGTTACTTGCTTATTGAATGATAAGTATGGCAATGGGAATCTTAATTTTAAATATAGTATTTTAGATATTACTTATTATAATGAGTCTCAATATATAACTGATTCTTTGAAGCTTGCGCAAAGTGGGTATAGTTTCTTACTGCCGGCGCTTGCACAAGGACTTACATAGAGAGATTTAACTAATATTAAGGAAGTAGAAAATAACGGAATAAAATTAAGCGAGTTACTAATACCATTGGAATCTTCCTATACACAATCTTCTGGACAAGTAGGGCGTCCGAAGTTACCGGATGACCAAAAGTCTGATAAAACTATAGCAAACGAAGTATCATTAGATTCTTAGGGAGGCTCTGAATAATGAAAGATATACCTTGTTTTGAGTTCCCGGTAACAATTTATAATATTTTAGAACAGTTTACTCCTACTTTGTCGAGGGCGCGCGTTCGAATTTTTTATAAAGGAGCTAATCGTAATGGTTCTTTTATTTCCGACGAGTTTGCAGAAAAGCTTATAAGTTCTCTTCCATATGCGCCAGTTAAAGGTATATATGATGTAGGAGAATAGGATTATTCTGACCATGGCCCAAGTAATGAATATGGACGAATCTATGGAGTCGTTCCAGTAGATAATAATTTTGCTTGGGAAACTAATATAGATGATGATGGTGTTGCGCGCACTTACGCGGCTTGTGATGTTATTCTTTATACTGCGATGTACAAAGAGGCAAACGAAATAGTTGGTAAACCGCAATCTATGGAATTGTTTCCTCCTTCTATAAAAGGCGAATGGATTGTATATAACGGTTCTCGTTATTTTAGATTTACCGATGGTTGTTTCTTTGGACTTCAAGTATTAGGAAAAGATGTAGAGCCTTGTTTTGAGGGCGCCAGCTTCTTTACTCGTTAGGATGCGGTCGCGCAAATCACAGAATTAATTAATGAATTAAATGAGTATGTTTTAAAATATTCCTATGGAGGAAAATCAAAAATGAGTTTGAATTTTAAGGTTTCTGATAGGGAAAAATTTGATGCCATCTGGACTTTATTAAATTCTAATTATAACGAAGAAAATGGCTGGGCTATCGACTACGCTATTGTAGATATTTATGATGGCTATGCTATTGTCTATAATTATGAAAATAAGTGCTATGCACGAGTTAATTATACAAAGAATGATGAAGATAATACGATTGCTCTTGGTGAATCTACTACTATTTATGCGATGTATGTGACTGAAAATGAGAAGAATGCTCTTGAAGGTCTGCGCGCGATGAATGGTGATAATTTTGAATTAGTAGATGAAAAGTTTAGTACTGCCATGAGTGAAACTGCTAAAGCTAATGATAAATTAGAAGAAGCAAATTCACAAATTGAAGAATATAGCACTAAAATTTCAGAGTTAGAGAGTAATCTGACTACTTTAAATACAGAGAAAGAAACTATTTCAACAGATTTTAATAATGCTACTGAAAAAGTTGCTGCTCTCGAAGCAGAAGTTATTTCTTTGAAAGATTATAAAGCCGCTGTTGAAAAAGAAAAGAAATTAGCTATTATTAGTACATATAGTTCTGTTCTTAGCGATGATGCGATTGAAGACTTTACTAATCGTATTGATGAATATGCTGATGAAATTTCTTTGGATAAAGATATGGCTTATGCCCTTAAAAAGAGTAATTTCTCTATTTTTAATTAGGCTCCCGAATTCATTCCGACACCCGCTGCCGGCAGTGAAGAAGGTACCTTACGTGAATTATTATCCCAATATAAAAAGTAAAATACTTTGGAGGAATACAAAATGTCTTTAAAGAGATTTGTTATTGATGGTTTTGGTCAGGTTGAATTAAACCAAGTGGCTTTCCGTCGTGACGGTCGTGTTGCGGCTCAGTGCAAGCCCAACGCCACAGACTTTGCTTCTACAGCTCTTGAGAACGGTATGTTGCTCGTTGTTGATGAAGTGAAGCGTGAAGTTCGTCTTCCCGGTGCCACAGAAGCCGAGCCTATTGCTCTGGTTTATAGTTCCGAGCATATGTATGATGAGAGGAAGCCTGGTCTGAAGAACTTTGAAAATGATACATTCCTTCCTCGCCTTGGTTATCTGTCTGTTGGTGATAGATATACCACAAATTGCCTTAGCTATGACGACAGCGAGTTTGCTACTGAGGCTGCGTTGAAGACCGCTATTGACGCGGCTGCTACTACTGCTGTTTATGCCGGTATTAGCACAGATGGCACACACAAGCTTAGTAAAACTAAGCCCACTTATGGCCCTGTCCTTAAGGTCCGTAATGGTTTTACGATGCCTGATGGCACATATGGTGTACAGCTCGTTTGCGTCGGTGCGTAATCTAGGAGGAAATAGAAATGGATAAGAGAATTTATGAATTAGCTCTTCATGCTGCGAATCGTACTGCTCCTGCTGATTTCTCTTATGAGAACGTAGAGACTGCTCTTCGTGAAGAGTTCCGCAAGATGGCGGGCTCCGTGAACGAGTTTATGCGTAATCGCTATGATATTTATGATATTATAATTAAAACTGCTGACACCGTAATGCCTCGTAAGGCTCTTGATATTATGGGTCAGTTTGCTGAGATTCAAAGCGTGCCCCAGGGTCAGAAAGCGATGTTTAAGACTCGTACTGGCAAAATGCGCGCGAAGAAGTTCTTAACTCAGGTTGGTCTTTCTGGTGTTTATGAAGCTTTCCGTCTTGATAGCAAGACTTTCGAGCTGAATATTGGTGCCATTGGTGGTGCTGCCACTATTGACTTCTGCCGTTACCTTGACGGTGCCGAAGATATGGCTGAGTTAATGGACATTATCGTTGAGGGTCTTAGTGATGCCGTATTTATTGAGGTTCAGAAGGCACTTCGTGCTTCTTTGAATGCTGTACGTCCTGCTTCTACCGTATATAAAGATAATGCTTGGAATAGCGACCATATGTTTGCTCTTTGCAACGTAGTTCGTGCGTATGGTCAGAATGCCGTAATCTTTGCGCCACCTGAATTCGTGGCTGCTATGGGTCCTGATGCCATCGTTCCTATTCCCGCTTCTGGCAATTACGGTGGTGTATATCATCCCCAGGATATTGATGCTATCCACAATACTGGTTATATTAATCTGTTCCGTGGTATTCCTATTGTTCAGATTCCTCAGTCCTTTGTTGACGAGAATAATGATAAGGTTTGGATTGACCCCTCTATTGCTTATGTCCTTCCTACCGGTGGTGAGAAGGTCGTAAAGGTTGTTCTTGAGGGCGAAACCCAGATTAAGGACCACGACAATTATGATAACTCTATGGAAATCCA